>JABUBK010000322.1_pt1 | contig 11410 bp, 23 predicted proteins | sample 7332671 | NCBI WGS metagenome assembly JABUBK01 (sample SAMN07256342, study PRJNA390944) | subsurface metagenome | isolation source: Methane hydrate marine sediment | place: Pacific Ocean: Eastern North Pacific, ODP site 1244 | collected 2002
AGGTTTGGGAAAGAAAAGGAGATTAGAGAGATGAAAATTTTAGAAAGGCAGTTAGGGCAGTTAGACTGGCAGGGAGCAGGGCTGACTTCTACTTTAAGACTTCCCCGGAATTACGCTTACCGGACTTTAAGTTTAAGGTTAGAGGCAAATCTTACTACTACTGAAACAACCGCCGGCGTGGTAATGGATAGTCTGCCGGCACAATTAGTTTCTAATATCGTAATCAGAGCAAACGGCCGAGATGTCATCAAGAATTACGATATGGAAACTTTACACCGATTGACACAACAGCGTTACGGGATTAGACCTCGTATAGTATCGCTTGCGGCTACCACCGCCGCCGGGCCGGGAGATTTTACTGTTAATGCCGTCATTGATTTTCAGATGTGGAGAGCAGTAAAACCGATTGACACCTTGTTAGATAGTTCTGGTATGGCAACGCTGGAAATGATTGTTACTTGGGGAGCGGCCAATTCCGTTTTTGGCGGAGCGTTTGGCGGCACAGTAACAGTCAATAGTTGCACCCTGTATGTTGCGTCTGTTGAAAGTATCGGCGTGCCGACAGGTAGCAGGTTTATGGTAAATAAAGAGTTTTCTATTCGTGAGATTATTACTGCGGCGAACGCACAGCACCAGATAAATCTCCCGGTCGGAAACCTTTATCGCTCCATTGTTTTAAAGACTGTTTCTGACGCTTGTAATGTTAATACTATTTTGAACAACATCATATTGAAGTCAGGAACGGAAGTCTTTAAAAACCGGACTGCGGTTCATCTCCAAATGGATAACCGGGTTGACTATATGACGGAGTTTCCTGTCGCTACGGCGATACTGGAAAATCTGTTTAACGGTTATTATCTTTTGGAGTTTGTAAAAGACGGCCGACTGTCAGAGTGTCTTGATACTTCCCGGCTGTCATCTTTGGAATTGGTATTAGACATTAATGCACCGGGAACTGTTGACAGTATCAGCGTGTATGCTGTTGAGTTGATAGTGCCGCCAAAGATTAACAACGCTTAAATTTTTGCCCTTTACTATTGTGGCAGGAGTGATAAGAAAAGGGGTTATCTGCACGGCCTAACGGCCAGAGGATAGCCCTTTTTTCTTTAATAAAATATGGCAGACCCAACTTTTGCGATTTCATTATTTACCGGCTTAATTGATAAGGCGTGGAGTGCTATTCAGGGCAACCGGGCGTCTGCGGCGGCTACTGAACAATCAAGAGCAGCAGCAAGAATAAATATCGCACAGATTGAGGCCGAAAAAGAAATTGCTTTAAAAACGCTTGCCTCACAAGAGGAAATTGCTTTTAAGACAATAGAACTTCAAACCGAAGTTTTAGATATAGAGGCAACATCTACTTTAAGACAGACGCTTTCAGAGGGCTTGGAAACATTGGCAGACCAGTTAGGCATTACGCAACCGATAGTCTTGGAAACCGCACCGAAAGAGGCATTTAATTTTACCCCGGTTATAATTGGCGGTCTTGTTTTAATCGGGTTAACGGCATTGAGATAAAATGAGCGAAGTTTATTATGATACAAATGTCAAGCAATTTTATGATTATCAAAAAGTTTATTTTGAGCCGGAATATCCGGGGGCGGGTATTCCTACTCCCGGTTATAGTATAGAAAAAGTTTATTTACCCGCTCCTGAAAAAATAATTGAACGAATTGTTGAACAAGTTGAGGAAGTAAAAGTGCCGACAATGCCTGTTCTTGCCGGTTTTGAAAAAATGATTACAGAACAATTAGATACTTTAGCAACCGGTTTAAAGGGTGTAGCACAACCGATTATCTATACCGAAACGCCGCAGGGCGTAAAGGAAATTAACTGGAAAGCAATCTTACCAATAATCGCAATAGTCGGATTGCTAATTTTTGGAGGAAAATAAAAATGATATTTACTAATATGGCCGGTAGCTTACAAAGCGGTTGGACTGCTACAACGAACTGGTGGAACGATACTTTTAAACCGGCAGTATCCTCTGCCTTATCTACTATATCCCCGGTCAGTAGCGTCTTATCGCAGACCGGCTCTTTAGTTTCCTCATTTTTCCCTACACAGCAAAAGACTGTGATTAAGCCGTCAGTCGTTTCAAATCAGACTTACCGGCCTACTACAACGCCAGTAAAAACACCGCTTGCCGGGTGGTCTACTTTTACAAAACAATATCCTTACGCCCAAAGCCGAACAGTTATATCTGAAAAAGACGCTCCCTCGCTCTGGGAAAGAATAAAAGCCGGATTGGTAAAAAAAGAAGTTGCCGGAAAAGCGATTGATACTTTTTTTAATGTTTTAGAACGAGGAGCGACAATGGGATTAGGACTATTATCTGAAAGATTTTCAAAAAACGAACAAGGCAGAATTGAGCCGGCAACTAACGCACCGCCGACCACTCCTGCCCCCTCGCTCTGGGATATGTTCTGGGGCGGACAGACAACGCAACCTGTCCAAAGTTACGGAATTGGTTATATGCCTTATCAGCCGATACCAGATGTCAACCCGGCAATAAGTCCGGTTGAACTGTCAAGTCAGCCGGGTATTGGTAATAACTTGACACCTATTTTAATTGTTGGCGGAGTTATTGTTGCTATTGTATTATTTTCTCGGAGGACTGCGTAATGGATAAATTATCTTTTGGTAAAGGAAAATTATTTAAAGACCTGTCTTTTGACGAAACAATAGAGTATCTGCGAAAGTCGTCAATCGGCACGCCGAAAAGAATTAACATTGACCTGTCTGTTGCTCACACCGACCAAGAATTAGGCGTTGCCGGGAACTTTATTTATATTATTGACGCTACCACCTTTGAAAATAATTCTGTTGACTTAAAACTTAATGAGCAAAGAGAGCCGGCATTTACCTACTATAAAATGATGGGTATTCTCTCGCCTTTTGAAAAGTTTTATTATTCTAACGCCGCACAAGTCGGGGGTTGGATAACAATAATGTATGGCACTCTTGCCCCGACCTTTTTAAATATCATTGATAACCGCTCGCCGGGTTATGACTTTTTGAACGCTATCAATACAGTATTAGATGAACAGTTGAGAGGCGACACGCTCCCTGACGCTTGGAATAGATATGCCGTTACCAATGCGGCCGGCGGAGTGGAAATTTGGCCTGTCAACCTCACACGCCGGGAACTTCTAATCAACGCCGATAGCACTAATACCGGCCTAATATATGTTGGTTTTGATAATACTGTTGCCGCTACAAAAGCGATAGCCGCTTTAGCCGCCGGGCAGTCTTTAGGATTAGAGGCATACCGGGGAATAATCCGGTGTATTGCCTCTGCCGCCGGTCAATTTATCTTTGGGGGGGAGTGGTAAAATGCCTTATGTATCCTCGCCGCCAATTGCGTTTGATAATGTTACTTTAGAAATAGTTGGCGGTATTGCGAGAATAAAAGGGTTGGGCGTTGACACCGCACAATTAGCGGCTGCTGCTGTGTCAACGGTAAAATTAAAAACCGCAATGAGTGCCGTATCTGTTGGCAGTAATTCAACCCCAACCCCTCATACTTTGCCCGGCGGAGAATATGGTTTTTATCCCCAAGTTAAAATGAGTGCAACTGGAGGTCATGTTGGTTGGTGTGCTGCTATAACAGCAAAGGAAGCGTCAATTACTCGCTGGACAACATATCGCACCAATATAGATTTAGCGGGCGGTGCGGGTGCTGCAACAATGTATGCACAACAACGCTATATTACCGCCTCCGGAAAAGACCATTGGCTATTTATACTCTGGGATAAAACGCCGAGAGAAGAAAAAATCATTAGTGCTTATGAAGCACCTGACCACCCCTGCTTTGGAAACGGAGATGATGAAAACAAAATTCCCCACCCGTTTGGTAATTATCATATCAAAAAGTTACCGGCTCATTTAGAAATCATTTTGGTTGACCTCGCTACTACTTATCGGCTTAAAGAACTGACAACAAAAGATAAAGATTTATTGACGATAGTCAACGAACGATATCTGCCTGACCTGTCAAAGACATTAAAATTTGAAGGCCGGGATTTTGGGTGGTTTGACGGAAGTCTTTTAAAACCCAGACACCGAATAATTAAAACTATTGCCCCATACATTAAAGTCAGAGGACTGGTGAAAAAATGAAAGAGGAAATTTTAAACCCAAATGAATACTCTGCGGTAGTCGGCGAAAGGTTAGAGCTTCATTTTAACATTACTTCTATCCCCCTAATCTCTGCCGCTCAACGGAAACTAATCCTTATCCGGCTCTCGTCAATTCCGCAGGTAAAGATTGAAAAGGTGGAAACACACAACAGAGAATTGATTATCCAAGTCTATGTCGCAGAAAACCCTTTCCCTTTAGTCTTACTTATAGGCGGCGTGATTACAGTCCTGTCCGGGTTCTTTATCTGGGGCAGTCTGGGAAAAGTCTATAAGATTATGGAACAGCCGGCCGGTTCTATTCTTATGCCAATAATTTTAGGTGCTTTAGTTTTGGGGTTCATTAAATTTATGGGGGTGCGATAATGCGAAAGTTTAAAGTATTAGTTTTGGCTCTTGCTCTTTTTTCGCTCTGCGGTTGTGCCACTCTTTCCGGGCTTTATGAACTCGGCATTGAGGGCTATAAATCTGACGAGGGGCAACAGGCCGGTCAAGCCGCTCAAGTGATTGCCACTCCTTTAGTCGGACAACCTTTAGCAACAGCGATTGCCGTTATTGTTTCATCTGTTCTTGGTGGTGTTGCGGTTTGGAAAAGACAGAAGTATTTAGATACTCCAGTAAAGAAATCATAAAGGGGGTGTAAAAATTGCCAACGAAAAAGAAAAACAATAATAGTATTCTAAAAAAGATTAAATCCTCTAATATGTATATGGCCTTAAAGACACAACTCGGTGTAGTGGCGGCTGATGATATGGCCAAGAGGTTAGCCGATCAACTAAAGGATAAACCTAAAAATGGCTAAACGAAAAAGACGAAGAAAAAATTGTAAGTGGGGCAAGATTGGCGCGCCCAAGAGTGCCAAAAGACGCCAGTGGCTTAAAAACTTGAGAAAAAGACGGCGCTGACATATTTTGACGCATATAGAAGCCCCTGGTTGAACGAACGGAAACCCGGACGATAGACAATACCCTTTCTCTTGGAGGTTTTAAATGTTAGGCGATATTCTTGCGACAATGATTGGACAGTTGATAAAATCAAAAATGCCGCCTGACCAGAAAATCAGATTATCCTTTGAGCCGCCGAAAGGGAAAATTATCGTCAAGCACTTACACGATAAAAATAAAAACGACACCTACGAAATATCCTTTAAACAGATTAAGGATATTTTTGACAAAACCTAATGCTCTATACCACCAAAGAGCAAACCTTTGCCGGTGTTAGATTACAGCAGACCTGGTCTGCTCTTTTTGTTTTAGAAAAAGTGCTTGCCACCAACCGCCCGGATTTGATAATTGAGTTAGGCACAGGTTCGGGCGGCCTCTCTCACTTCTTTTCACTTCACGCCAAGACGATCACTTTTGACAAGTTAAACAATGTCGTTAAAAAAATCCCGGAAGTCGTTTATAATATCGCTGACATTTTTGAACTTGCCGATATCGCACACATTGACGAACTTATCAAGACCAACGGAAAGGTGTTTTTGTTCTGTGATAACGGCGACAAGAAAAGGGAATTTGTTTTATTCGTTCCTATGTTAAAGAAAGGCGACCTGGTGTTCGTTCACGACTACGGGATAGAGATACACGAAAAAGACATTAAGGCGACTGTATCAAAATATAAGTTAGAGCCGGTTGAAGATGAGATTTGTGATTGTGCCAAGACTTTGTTGCGAGGGTTTAGACTTCCTTAAAACAACGCTCCTGACAAACAGCCAGGGGGATAGGTTTGGTTTTCACCCCCCCCTCTGTCCTCCTATCCCCCCCTTTCTGTCCTGGGGCTTGTATGACAGCCCTTTTGCTTGGCTGAACAGGGGGGCAGGAAATTAAAAAGAGTTATTTGCCCCCCTTAAAAAGACCGGCCGGAAAAATTTTTAATTTTTTACTTGACAAGCAAAATTCATTATAGTATATATAAAGCATACTTTAATCATAAAAGGAGGCGAAATGAAAAAATTAAAATTAACAATATTGGTTTTGATAATATTTTTACTTCCCTTTCTTTATGGTTGCGCAGCAGCGGCTATTGGGTTGGCTATCAGCGCCGATCAAGCAAGAATACAAAATGAAAAAGAAAAAAGAATTTTATTGGAAACTGAATTTGAGTTAATCAATGTTGAACGCGAAAAGATGGGGCTTCCCCCAATTGAATTGCCGGTTAAGGCCGTTGAACGCAAACGCAAACAAGTAAAATCAATATGGGAATATCCTAAAAAATAAAAAAAGAGGGGGTGAGCAAAGTAGTGTCTTTAGATGTCCTATATAATAAGAAATTTGTTGCCGAAAGATACCACATTTCAACAAACACGCTTAACCGGTGGGTTTCCGAAGGTAAAATTCCTTATGTTAAAATCGGTAAATCTGTAAGATTTAAAGAAAGCCTGTTGAAAAAGTGGGAAAAAAAGGGAATACATCAAGCAAAGCCAACGAAATGACACGAAAGCCAACATAAGATATCTTATGTTAACTTGGTTGTATTCAGATATAGGGTATTTTAGACATCAAGAAATATGGGCGGCGAACAAAAACCTACCAACAACAAGCCGAAACGAAGTTTTGTCCTGGTCTGGCGTGATGAATTAGACTATTTTAAGACCCTCAATAGCACCGATCTAAAAGTTTACTTAATTTATAGAATAAGCGCAGACACCCGCAATAATCTCTCCCCTCTCCAATATTCCGAAATTAAAAAAATATCCGGTTTATCCCAACCCACTTTAGCCCGTTCACGAAAACGGCTTATTGCTCGCGGCCTTATACTTCCCTGTGGTTACAAATTAACTGCTGTTTATAAATTTGATATCAAAAATGATACCAAATCCAAAACATTTGATATCAAAAATGATACCAAAAATCATAATTTGGTATCAAAAATGATACCAAATAAGCACAAGATAGATAATGATAGATATAGTGTGATAAACAAACACACCCTTTTTTTTCTAAGAGATAAACGCGGAGATTTTTACATAAAAGAATTTTATAAAGCCCAAAATCAGGATTTTGAACACTATAAAAATTGGGCTTTTAAGATAATCCAAGAACGCCTGGCTAATGGTTTTAACCCTGGGGAAATCTTGGCTCTCATAAAAAGGCATACAGGCCAAACAATAATGATACACATAGCATTGTCTATTGAAAACTTGAACAGTTTGCGTGCCAAAATGCGAGCGCTCGTAGATGATAAGGAATTTGATAAAAAATTAGAATTTTTAAAAAAGCAACCCCGGTTTAAAGGCACTAAAATTGCGGCATAAAATCACAAGGAGGCCAAATGTCTATCGCTACCCTCTCCCCTGCCCTGCTTGAGTTGAAAAGACTGACTAAAATAGACAGGGTAAGACTTAAATGTAGTATTTGCGGCCAGGATTACTCTATAAGAGTGAACGGCAAAGAGGGTAGAAAGATATACACACCGGAAGTGAGGGAAAAATATATTTGTTTGCTCTGTAAATAAGCACAAAAACGGCCACTTAAAATAGGGGTTAAATTTAACTAATTTTAATTAAAACACTTTAAAAGCGGTTAAAAGAATTAGGGGGTGGGAAATGAAAGAATTACCTAAAGAAATTACAGTATGTGTTTTAGATGTTGTTCTTATGCCACAAGGCGAGATAATTTGTTTAGGAAAAACGGTGGGGTGGTTTAAGGATTTGAAAGAGCATCTAAAGAAAAAGGATCAAGAGGTTGGGAAATGAATTACCTTTTAGAGTATTGGGAAAGTTGGAGCATACAGTTGGTTGGGGTGCTATTGATTATTGATAGTATCTGGAGTTTAAGGACTGAACAGAACAATCATTTTTGGTATTTAGATTTAGGCCGGTGGTTTAGGTTAGCCCTGGGGATCTATTTGATATGGATAATATAGAGATTAAAGGTCATTGCCCGGAACATCACAAATTAGAAAAAATCAGCATAAATTTTTGTAGAAATTGGAAAGGATATCTCACAATTTATATTACAGGATTTTGCCCGGTATGTAAAAAGACTTTTGTGTCCTGTGAAAATGGCGTTCAAGTAATAGAATAGGGGGTGGCAAATGACTAAAAAACAAGCACTCAAATTATATGAAGCAAAGTTTTGGGAAAAATTAACCTACAGAGAACGAGCCGAATTTCAGTTATTTACCAATAGATTGTGTATGCCCTTTCATATCTTTCACAAAGCGTTAGAGGAAACTTTAGGTCGGGGTGTTTATACGCACGAATTTGCTTATAGCGGCCATTTAAAACAAGAATTTTTAGGTAAAAGACAGCCGCCTACATTAGACGAAATTTTGAATTTGATACCCAAAGATAAAAGAATAATTATTAAGATAGAAAAAGAGGCCAAAGTAACAGATGACCCTTATGCGTGTATATGCCCTGACGATTTAAAGTCGGGCGTTGACGGCTATATTCACATTACGCCGAGAGATTGCCTGACAGAGCAGGCAGATATTGATAGCGAAAGAAAACGCCGGAAAGCATTACAGAGATGAAAAAAGTCTTTCTCGCAATTCCCACGCACCGCTACATTGAGCCGGAAACAATGTCCTGTATCAACACAAAGATACGCCGGTTCTCAAATTTTTATACTATATCAGAAATGAAAATCCGCCGGGGTAGCCCGAACATCTATTACCAGAGATATAACCTCGCTATGGACTTTCTAAAGACTGACGCTGATTACTACCTTTATTTTGACAGCGACCAAGTGGTTGTTGAGCCGGATAACTTCGTGGAAATGTTGATTAAAGACGATAAGGATATTATCTCTCCTATAATTGTCCGCCGGTTCTTCCCTCATACTCCGACTTGTATGACATATTATCGCCACGCTAATAAAGAGTTGTTTGATGATTTTAGAAATCAACCTTATTTGTCAGACCGACCAATTAAAGTTTATTATTCTGGCGGCGGTATAGTCTTGATTAAGCGTAAAGTGATAGCGGCCGTTGACAAGCCCTTTCAGGCGGTCTTTGACAGGGATAGAGATATGCTTTCAACAGACTACTCTTTTTATCATAAAGCAAAAGCGATCGGTTTTGAGTGTTGGGTTGAGCCGAGAATAGTAACCGGCCATATCGGACACTTCGTTTTTACTTTAGACGATTATTACTCGTTATTGGATAGCGGACAGTTAAATACTGGTGTGAAAATATCAAAAAAGTTTCCACCGACAACAGGGTAAAAATGAAAAATCGAGTATGTAAAAAATGCTCTCACAGGTATAACTGGTTGGCCAGGTTGTTGCTCAAGGTATTGGGGCTATGGCCGCACTTTATTAACTGGTGTCCGAATTTGTCTAAAAACAAAACTGGAGGCCGTATGAAAATCTTTAGCGCAGAAACCAGAAACAAAACTGTCTTGGAACTAAACCGCGAATTAACTTTTTGCTCTGACAAAAAACTTTTAAATGTGGCGAACCAGTTTAAGATAAAGGTTGAAGTTGATAAGAAACTGCCGCTTGTGGCAGGAAATTAAACCTGACGGCAGACCGGTAACAGGCACTTTGGAATAGGGTAAAGAGAGTATTCTATAAGAAAACGGTAGCGGTTTCTGGTCTGCTCGTCAATTAAAAAAGGGGGTATGTAATGGGAAATTGGGGAGATTTTTGTCCGAACTGCGGGAGCAAAGAGATAGAAAAAATATCAGAGAACGAGATATATTGTGTTGAGTGTGATGAGAGTTTTAAGAGAGATAAAGGCAAAGTAACTCACAAAAAAGGTTCTCTGGTTGAGCAGATAAAGAATAAAGCGGCTGAACAGGACGCCAGGATTGAAAAAATAGAAAAAGTAATTGACCCTGATGACAATTTGTTTGGGTTTTAAAAACACCGGGGATAAAAAGGAGTGATTTAATGACGAAGAAAAAAGCAAAAGAAGAATTTGTAAAAATTAAGGAAGGTCTTGAAGCAGAACCCAAACCTAAAAGAGAACGCCGGACAAAGGCGGAAATGGAAGCCGAGCGCGATACATTGGCTCAAGAACCTAATCCCCTGCTTATACCGGTATTGAAAATGCCCTTTAATCTTTGGGCGACCAGTCAAAAAATAGAGGAATTAAAATTAGATGATAAAGAAGCATTTAAACTGGCCTTGCCGGTTACTCAATTAGTAGAATACTATTTGCCGAAAATCCCGGCAATAGGTTATGTTTGGGTGTCTTTAGTATTGGCTATTTATGGTATTACCCAACCAAGAATAAAGAAAATCCAAAAGGTTAGAATTGAGCGAGCAGAGAAAAAACCTAAACCCGAAGAACAAAAATGAGCGAGAAAAAAGTAAGTCTGATACTGGGTAAGCGAGGGTCGGGCAAGAGTTACCTGGTCAAGAAAATACTCCAGAAAAATAAACACTTTGTAGTCTTTGATACCCTGGGCGAATATACTGACGGCGTAACCTTTCAAGAACTACCAAAGTTGTTGGAGTTTTGGGAAAAATTTATAGATAAGAATTTTAGACTTATCTATCAACCCCTGCGGCCAAAAGAGGAATTTGAGGACATCTGCCGGCTTGTCTGGGCTTGCGGTGATCTAACTTTTGTAGTTGAGGAAATAGATACTTTTTGCGGCTCTTTTGACTTGCCGGAACACTTTGCTCATATTATACAGCGTGGCCGGCACAAAGATATTACTTTAATCGGCATATCACAGCGACCTTATGGGATTAACCGCCTCCTCTCCTCTCAAGCAAAAGAGATGTGTATTTTTAATACGACCGAACCGCGCGACCTTGATTATCTAAAAAACTATATTGAACAAGGGGGTGTGGAACAGTTAAAAAATCTAAAAGAGTATCAGTATCTAAAGTGGAAAGACGACGGAAGCACAAGTATCCTAAAGGCGTAAAACGCCAGGGGTATCATTGGGTTACTTTTAAAAAAAATAAAAAAAGACTTGACACTAATTCAGAATAGGGCATACTTTTAATAACTCATTAGGTGGGTAGCCGTCAGGGTCAGTGATATAAATTGACCTTGACGGCTTTTTTATTGCTGACCCCTGACGCAAATAATTTAAAAAGGGGGTTATCAATATGGCCGGTATAGGATTAAAATTGCCCACGCTAAATCAAGTTATAGCGTTGGGGACAACGATGCTTGCTTTGATGTTTTGTCTGCGCTTTATGCCTGAAAACTTTAAACAATTCTTTAGAGTTTAGCCAGGCATTTTTTATTTATAACACAAATCCCTTTTAGGTTGGGAAAGAAAAGGAGATTAGAGAGATGAAAATTTTAGAAAGGCAGTTAGGGCAGTTAGACTGGCAGGGAGCAGGGCTGACTTCTACTTTAAG
>JABUBK010000323.1_pt1 | contig 11388 bp, 10 predicted proteins | sample 7332671 | NCBI WGS metagenome assembly JABUBK01 (sample SAMN07256342, study PRJNA390944) | subsurface metagenome | isolation source: Methane hydrate marine sediment | place: Pacific Ocean: Eastern North Pacific, ODP site 1244 | collected 2002
AGAATAGAACAAAACAAACATCAGGCAGTACTGGACAGGGACGAATGGAGCAGACAGGCAGTCTGGTCCATAGAAGCGCAGCAGGAAAGAGAAAACATCAGAATAAAAACAACTGAAGCGCAAAAATGGCAGTTAGCAGTCCGCAGGGCAACCCAGCAGACAGCAACAGTATCAAAAAAAGAAATAATAACAGAATACTTGAAAGAACTCGCAAGGAATGAAGAATGGAAACCAATAACCTATGTTGGATGCGAACAACGGCTGAACGAGCAAATAAAAAACGGCAACCTTGTAATGGCAGACAACGACCGGCTCACCAGCTGGGAAATGCTTATGGCTGACAGAAAAGCCGTTAGCCTTCAGTCACCAGTAGCCAGTAATCAGTATCCAGTTATTTCAGAACATGATACCAACAGAAAGCTCAATGCTTATCAGCAGGAACAGGAAACAAACAGCAGAAAGAAACTATCCGACATACAAAAAGAAGCAGTCAAAGAAATGTTATCATCCACCGACCCTGTAACAGTAGTGCAGGGAGACGCCGGGAGCGGTAAAACAACCGCGCTCCGGGCAGTAAATGAAATCTGCAAGGAAAAAAACATAAAAGTAATCGGACTTACAATGCCGGGTATAGCAGCAAGAAACCTTGAAAACGAATCCGGTATAAAATCCCAAACCATCGCCAGCTACTTATCACAAAGTGATAAACGCAATACCGAAGCCGAAGGTAAACTACTCGTAGTTGATGAAGCCTCAATGTTAGACAGCAGAAACACAGCAATACTACTTGAAACAGCAAAAACCAACAACGACAAAATAATCATGGTGGGAGACCGCAACCAGTTGGAATCCATAGGAGCAGGCAGGCCCTTTGACCGACTGGTAGAAAAAGCAGAAAAAGATACTACCCTGATATCGCTGAGTGAAAACTACCGGCAGAAAGACCCGACACTGATGGAAGCCGTAACTCTTGCCAGGGATGGAAAAATGTATGAAAGTCTTGAACTCTTGGACAGAACAGAAAACATAACGGAAATAGACGACGATGAAGAAAGAAGAAAAATAATTGCTTCACAATACACTCCTGAGACCCTGATAATAACAGGGACAGTAAAAGAAAAAGACGAGTTAAACAACATAATACGAGACAACCTCAAAGAAAAAGGACAACTCAACGACAAAAACGGACTAACATTCATAATGAGCAAGCCGAACCCTGACGGCATAGAAGAACTAAAAGAAGTCCGTCTTACCAAAGACGACCGGATAACATTCCTGAAGAACGAATACAGGGAATACGACATCAGAAACGGCGAAAGAGCAACAATAACCGGACTAACCGACAGAAAAATAGAGGTCCTGACCGAGGACGGCAGGGAACTCAATATAGACACCAATAAATACAGTGCAATAGATTACGGCTACGCCCTTACAACCTACAAAGCCCAGGGACAGACCTTTGATAAGGTAATAGTAGAATCCGATACAAAAGTCCCTACACTTAACGACATGAGAAACCAGTACGTTCAAATTACAAGGGCAAGGAACAAGGTAACAATATACACGGATGACAAGGAAGAACTAAAATACCTCGCAGACATAAAAACCCACGCCCGGGACACCCTTGATGAAGAAATAACGCTGGAGCAGGCAGAGAAAAACAAACGGCTGATGGAAAACCGAATCCGGGAATACGTAAAAGAAACAATGAAAGAATTTAAAGAACTCCCGACGGCAGTCAAACTGCCGAAGGAAAAGGAAGAAGTTGAAGAAAGAAGGCTCATCACTATCCGGAATGAAAAAGTCATGGCGAAATTCGTAAAAGGCGACTGGCTCCGTGACCGAACCAAAAAAGCAATGCAGAAAACATCAGAACGGCTCAACGAAAGAACCGACCTCACACAAGCAGAAAAAGAAAGAATAGCAAAGGTGCTGAACACGGACGAAGGAATTAGAATCTGGAACAAACAGTCATTAAGCCCCAACGGAAGAATCGCCACTGCCCGGCTCCTGTCCGGAGAAAGAGACCAGGAGCAAATTCTTAAAGGAATCCCACGATTAGAGCAGGACGTAGTAAAAGCCACCTTGAGGGAATCCGGCAGAGACCGTGACGGCAACGTCCGAGAAAAAGGAAAAGGAATAGAAAGATAAATAAACAGGCTCATTAAAACAGATTTGTGGACAGTAAGAAGGTTGACAATAAATTTATAAAAAATAAGGGAGCAAAGACCGAATTAGTTTAAGAACAGACGGCGGAATCTCAGGAACGAAAAACAAGGTATAAAACCATTAGACAAAATTTTTACCCCCCTTAAAACCGAACTGAGAACCTTATTTTCCGAGGGAAACCTTAAAAAGTGGCGAAAATGAGATTTTAACAGCAAGAAAAATAACGGTTGACAATTTAACAAATAACTGATAATATAATATTATCTAAAAAAGGTGGTCATTTTCAAATGGGAATATTAGAAACTGTATTACTTACTTTATCATGCACGCTTTTGGGAATAGTAGCAACTGTGATTATATATAATTCTAACATCAATAAAACATTAGGGGAAAATTCAAAAGGAATTAAAATTTTAGAAGGTAGTTTTAAGGATATTAAATATACCATAGGAGTTATGCGTTCTGCTATAAATAGATTGACTATTGGTTTATTTAAAAAAGGGATTCTTACTGAACTATTTATAGTGGGAGAATCTCCGCTAAAACTTACCGAGCAAGGAATAAAACTTTTAGATAATTGTGGATTTAATAATATTTATGGTAATAATGACAATAAGGAAAAATTAATACAGTTAATTAAAAAAGAAAATCCGCAGTCAAAATATGATGTTCAAGAAATATCAAAAAAAGTTTTAATTTTATTAAAAGACGATCCTATGTTTATTGAAATAAAGAAGTATGCTTTTAATAATGGATTAGATATTGTTGAAATATTATCAGTGGCAAGTATCGTTGTGCGTGATGAAGTTATTAGTCAATTAAATAGTCTGAGAGATTTGGTTTAATAACATATTCATATTTTTTTAATCCCCAAGAATATAATTCATGGGGATTTTTTATTTTGAATTGGAAGGTACAAACACACCACCCACCCAAAAATAATGGAACACAGGCAAACCTGAAGCGATTTTTTCCCTTGAAAACCCTCGAAACCGGCATTTTTTGAAATATCCTGGTATTTTATAACACACCAACACCAACACAATAACACATTTTTTGCTTGACAACATTAACCACATATATTATAATTTATGATGACCATGGCGAATAAAAAAATGATTATATCAATAGTATCTATAAAAGGCGGTACTGGTAAAACCACAATTGCCTTTAATCTTGCCGGCGCATTGTCTAAGCCTGGTAAGGTTGTTTTAATTAAGGACATGGATCCCCAGGGTAGTTTAAGAGATTGGTCAAAGACCAGGGCAAAGAATGACCCGGGCCGATTATTGCATAATATTGAAATTACAGACAATATAAATGAAAAGGATAAATCCAACAGCGATTATATTTTAATAGACACACCTCCCGCTAATGATAAAATATTATATGATTCATTAATGCAATCAACCAATATAATCATTACAGTAACGCCTTCACCGATTGATTTACACAGCACAGCCGGGACTATTGATATTATAAAAAAAGCTATGTGCCTGAAGAACCTGAAACCATACTTATTAATATCAAGACGAGTAACAGGGACTAAAATTGGGGAGCAATTCAGGGAAGCCCTTAAAATATTTGATATGCCTATATTTTATACAGAGATTTATCAAAGAATAGCAGTATGTGAATCCGGGATTGAAGGCTTAACGATTTTTGAGTACGAACCGCAGAGCCTTACAGTTGCAGAGTTTATGTCTTTACGAAAGGAGATATTAAGAAAATGGGAAAAACAACCATAATGAAAAAAGCCGGAGAACACAAGCACACCAACACCAACACAAACACACCAACACAAAGCAACACCAGGGCAGTCTATAACAAGGAGCACGTCCACGTTTACATCAGCCCTGAGGCACTTCAGATTTTACGTATGCACAAAGCACTGACTGGAGAATACAAGTCTCATGCGATTGAAAGATTGATATTGGAACATCTGTCAAATAAATAACGACAAGAATGTAATAATAAAGGCAATTAAACAAGGTACAAAACCATTAACCACCCAAAAATAATTGATTATACGCAAAGTATGAAATCCGTTTTCCGGTGGAAACCCTAAAAACCACCAAAAAAGCGACGTTCTCATTTTTGAGGACTAGTCCTGGATAGGGGAAAAAACAAAGTGAAAAAACTAATCTCAATCCTAATCATTCTTTGCCTTGTCTCAAACCTCGCCATTGCTGGTGAATGGGTAATGAAGAAGAAAGACCCGGAGAAATCTAAATTTATGACTAAATACTCTGGGATCATACTTCCTTCAATTCCATGGCTTTATTGCGGATACCCATCAGTAGCTATATGTTTTTTAGGAATAGACATAACTGCTGGTTATATGATTTATGCATCTATAGAAGATTCAACAAATAGTATAAATTTATTAGGTGTAGGATTTGGAATATTTTTCTTATATCTCACCAGGGAAGTTAATTATAGTGGCATAAAAAACAGAACTAAAGAATGGAATAAAGCAATTGAAGAAAGAAATATGAAACCATTAAGAAAAGAGTACATGACAACCGGTAAATTTTTTACTCTTCTTGGAGCAACGATGGGTACATGGTCTCTTTTAGTAACTACAAATAACTATTTTGAAAGCCTTTATGATAATGGATATGTAAAAGTTTTATTTAACTCCGCTTTAATACTGGGTATTACTTTTTTTGCTAGTGGTTTGTTTTTTATTCGTAGAGCAAAACGGCTGGATAAAGCAGTGTTTGAAGAAGATATAAAAAAGGTATTATCATCACCGTTAATAGTGAGTCCAATGATAAGACCTGACTACAGCGGAATAATGGTGGTAAAACGATTTTAAGGAAATTAATGATAATTTCTTCTCCGTCGGAACGAGATTTGATTTGAGCCATACCAAACCATTAGAAAATATTTTTAAGTGCCTTAAAACGAAAGTATGCAAGCCGAATTTAGCCGGCGATCCTGAAAGCCGGTAAAAACCAGAGAAAAAGAAAAAAATTAAAATGCCGAACTTAATACCACAAAAAATAATTGAAACTAAAATTTATTTAATGCGAAATCAAAAAGTAATACTTGATAGAGATTTAGCAGAACTTTATGGAGTTTCAACTAAATGAATAATAAAAAAATTAAAGTAGTTGGGTATATACGGGTAAGTACAGAAAACCAGGTAGAGGACGGTATGGGATTAGATATCCAGGAAGAAACGATAAAAAACTATTGCAGCAAACAGAAAGACTACAGCCTGATTAAAATATATTCTGACCCTGGAATAAGCGGGGGAACAATCAACCGGCCCGGATTAAATGAACTGCTGCGGGACGCAAAAGAAAAGAAGTTTGAAAAAGTAATTGTAGCAAAACTTGACAGGTTAGCCAGGGACCTTTATGTCCAGTTATGGATCGAAAAGGAATTGATGGTTTATGATACTGAACTATTCAGCATATCCGAACCTTACAGGGGCAAGGATCCTATGAGTGTAGCAATGAGGCAGATGGTAGGGGTATTTGCTCAATTAGAGAAAGGAAGAATCACAGAACGGCTTGTATCAGGCAGATTAAAAAAATTCTCTAAAGGTGGCTATGCTGGTGGGAATCTATCCCTGGGCTATATTTCTGTTGATGGACAGCTCCGGATTGCTCCTGATGAGGCAGAAGTAGTACAAATGATAAAGAAATGGCGCAGGAACGGGTTAAGCTTACCCAAAATAGCAAAAAACGAGGTGGTAAGTGCTGGTATCCTTCAACAGTCCGTTCTGTGTTAAAAAACCGCATATACAGGGGTAAGATACGATATACGGGAAAGGTAACAACTGGCATACACCAGGGCATAGCCTTACATTAAATATCTATTTAGTGTAAGAATAAAGGTATTCTAAAATGAAAAAAACCAAACCTACCCCAGATGAAGAAATAAAGGACATGGAACTTCCTTACATTAAAATTCAACGACTGGAAATCTCCGAAGGCGAATTAAAAGATTTCATTGACTCTAAAATTGACTTCATTGAAGGAAAAATATTTGAAAAAGATAAGTTACCCGACAGAAATTTTACATTATTTGATATGAGCAAAATTGAAAAACAAAAATATACAGATTCCCCTGTAAACCAGAACATAATGATAGAACGGAACTTATTAGAGGTCCCTATTGCCAACTATTCAGATAAAACAAAAACAAATTGGATTATATTTGAAAACAAAGATAAAAGTATAATAACAAAAACAGGAACTCCCGATGGAGCATTAACCGGCTTTGATGAGCGAGTATTATGGGGAGAAGTTACTTATAAATTTAAATTTTATGTGAGAAATAACAAAGTCTGTCTTGTTAGTGCATTTACTACTTATGATACTATGAAGGATTTAAACCTGGCAAAAAGCGGGGCAGTAAGGCAAAAAGTAAATAGCTCAATTGAAAAACTTGGAAAAGTATTAATTAATTACAAAAAGTTTAACATAAAAAGTGAAAAAAGCAATAAAATAATTGAATTAAGCGAAGATTATCCTTTGTTTAAATACCGGGGTTCAGTAAAAGTCAAAGATGAAGAACGCGAAAGGAGTTATCATGTTTTTATCTTAAACGATATGTTTTCTTACAACCTTATAAATCAGTATCTTAAATATGTCTCACGTAAAAGGTATATAAAAATAACTGATGACTTAACAAGACGAATCTGGATATATTTATCCTGTAAGATGGGCAAAGAAGAAAAATACCAGGAAGGAATTGATACCTTCTTAAATCGAGTTGGAATAACAGACGAACGGAAGGACCACGCAATAGAAAGATTAAAAGAAAAGTTGACCCGGCTGAAAGAAAAAGGTGATATTGAAAAATATTTTATAAGCAAAAATAAAATTCTTACCATTTACAGGGCAAAAGGGAACATAGAACTTACAGAGCGAATTATTGACTGGCTCTACGGGGACTGTTTCAACGGATGGGTTAAAGCACTCGAAGTCAAGATGAAAAATAAATTTAATACCTTAATCAGAAACTATGGCAGCAAAAGAATCGAGGGACTATTTAATGATTATGCAAATGCTTATAATTCACACCCTAAACACTTTTTAAAAGTAATCAAAGAATTGGAGCAAGAAGAACCAATAACAGATAAACTAACTCATAAAGATATACAGAAATTAAAAAAGAAAGCTGGAATATAGTTATCAATTATGGGGTAATTGCAAGGTGGTCTATGGGGTAATTGCAAGTCCATCTATGGGGTAATTGCAAATCCATCTATGGGGTAATTGCAAGTCCATTTTCCAGAATTTTGTCGACGATTTATGTTTTGCTTAAGATATAGTATTAAGATATAGTATTTAAGATTAAAGACAGTAGCTTTTAAAGTTACCCACAAAACAAAAGGCACAAGAGCAGCTGCCAGTAAGGCAGGTACAAACACACCACCCACTCCAAAATAATCCCTTAAATCGCCTCCTACGACATCATTTTTTCTGATAAACCCCCAAAACCCCCATTTCCCGGAAAAACCTTGTAAAACTTAAAAACTATTTTCAAGCCATTCCACCGCTCATAAAGACAGTATCCCGTATCCAGTATCAAGTTAAAGACAAAAACTTTTGTGAAAAATAAAATCCACTCCAACAGCCCCTTCAAGGGTTCAGGGACTGTTACAAACTTATAACTCCACTCACTCCACTTGTTTTTTCCCACCCTTCAATTGATATACCGCATTTTTTTTCAAAATATCACTTGACAAAGCAATGTTTCCGAGATATACTTACCCTTGTATAATATACAAGGCGTTTTCACTGCAATATAAACTGTTATTAGGGGAAATAGTGAAATCATATCAAATGACATATTAAGGAATAACCAGTGGAAAACTTGAATCTACTGGTATTTTTATCTGTAAAAGGAAAAGGAGGCCCACAATGAACAAACAAAATCAAACAGAAACATTAGCAACTTATGATGAAATTTGGTTTTTCACCACCTATGCCGGTATAAAGCATTATGTGGTTAGATTTAATTACGTAACGAAATAGAAATCTGAGTTAGCCTTAATTGACCGGGACTGCACGAAAAGAGCTCTGTAAGGAAATAGAAAGCAAGGAAATAGAAACAAAAACTCAGCAGAGAGCTTCCCGAGGAAGAAAGGAGGGAAGATTGGACAAAAATGAATTATTAAAAGAAAAAGAAGTAACTGAAAATGAGATAAGAAAGATTCAAAAGCAAACCGCAGAATTACAGAAACAACTAAACATTTTAAATGTTAAACAGCAAAGGTTAATAGGACAACTTGAATTTATAACCAAAAAACTCGAAGAAGCAAACAAAGAAAAAAAAGAAAAGTAAAATTTAGTAAATAAAAAGGCGACATCCTCATTTCTGAGGACGAGTCCCGGAGGGGAGAAAAAAATGGCAGATTCAATTCAAGATGTGGATAATAGTGTAAAAGTGCAAGCGGATGGGGCCGTTGATAAAATAAAATTTACGTCGAATTCTTCATTGGTTGCAGAACTCGATTCAAATAGTGGGCTTGACCTGAAGGAGAATAATATTATAAATGTCGGGGATATCGCCCTAGATAGCTTGACTGCTGATGCAAGTACCATTGCTTTAAAAAGCAATCTTGTCCCAGATGCAGACGTAACTATAGACGGGAGAGATATTTCCGCAGATTTGGACCAAGCAATCAAAACATCGGATTCACCAACTTTTGTTGGATTAACATTAACTGGTGATTTAAAGGTAGACGGAGGAGATATAGGCTTAACAGCCGACACTGATCTGATACAAATAGCCGCTGATTCTGTAACAATAAACGGTGAATTATCTGTTGACGGTGATGTCACCCGTAAATTCAACCAAGGGGCGTCTGATAGGGATTTAATCATGTATTGGCCAATGGAAGAAACAGACCAACATCCTAAAGATTATTCAGGATTAAATAATCATGAAAGTGACACAGGTTATACTTCAGCAACATTTACTCCTAATGGAAAAATTGGCGGTTGCTATGATTTTGAGGGTTATAGAGTAAATTTAAAAATTCCTTGGAATGCTTCTCATGATATACTTCAACACATGACACTAATGGCTTGGGTGAATTTAACAACCTTTGATGATAGTTCAACAATAATACATAAGGATTGGAATTATGCCCTGATGCTAACCACAACTGGCAAAATTCGATTTATAACAGCTACTCCCTGGGCAAATAATTTAGATGGAGATACAGCCTTTGCAACAGATGAATGGCATCATGTAGCTGCTGTTTATGATAAAGAATATATGAGGGTTTATTTAGACGGGGAACCAGATGGAACAAAACCAGAAACTGATAATATTACCATTGCTGCTGGTAAAGATATACATTTAGGAGCTATCATTGGTAGGTATAATCAGTGTCAAGGCTTAATCGATGAACCTAAGATTTGGAAAAGAGCATTATCCGCAGACGAAATCAAATCAGAATATCTAAAAAGAGTCCATACAAAACCCTTTGGCGATGATGAATATGTTAATGGAGATTTGAAAGTTGATGGTAATATAGATGGGAATTTAGCTGCTAATACAGTAGATACAGCAAGTATAGAGGATTCCGCAGTCACCACAGCAAAAATAGCAGATGCTAACGTAACAACAGCAAAATTGGCTAATGATGCAGTGGACGAGACAAAATTAGATGAGACCAAAAATTATACTATAAATAGTTTAATTACAACTGGAGGTATTGCTGCTGGTAATAATGAAGCAATAAAATGGGATGTTGTAGAATTCTCCGTAGACCCACCTTCGCCGGATACTGTGGGTTATACTATTGATGAGTCTAAGGTGATAGGGATGCTCTGTGCGGGACACCCTGGTCCAGAACTTGTACTCAGCTTGACGTGTGACGATAATATATTTAGCACCCGCGCGCAAATTAATTTAGATAATTTAACCATATTCTATGGTGGACCTTTAATTAACCCTTATGTCGGTGATGATACGATTCATGTTATTATATTTTATGTGGATTAAGAGAAAGGAGGAGGTAAAATGAGATATATAGTTGATAAAGATGGAAATTTGATGGCGAGAAGCGAATCTCCTCGACTCAAACCACTCAGAGGTCAAACTTTGGTTTTGGATGAGAATCTTTATGATGGCATGGTTAATTACAAGTATGATTTCAAAAAGAAAAGAATTGTTAAGAAAACTGCCAATGAAATAAAAAAAATTGAAAAGCAAAGGACAGAAAGGCGAAATATATTTTCAAAAGAACAAAAGAAAAAAGAACAAATGATTGCTTCAAATAATAAAATAGTCCAAGATAATAAAAAAACGGATAAAGAAAAATTGGATGCCCTTATAAAAATATTAAAAGAGAAAAGTATAATATAGATATCGTTATTTCTTTACTTACTTAAATAACTATAAAAACCACTTGACAAATACCAAATACTATGATATAATTGATATTGATGAAAAGATTAATTATAATAATTCTATTAATTTTTACTGTTTCTTTGTCTGGGTGCAGTTTCTCTGATTTCTTCAACCAACTAATTGGAAATGTTGGTAGCATTTCCGGGAAGGTAGTTATTGTGGACAGTACCGATTATAATGGAGTAGCAGTGAGTATTTTAAAAGGCACCTCAAAAAGAGAAAATACTGTGAATACTGACACTGAGGGCAACTTTATGATAGAAGAACTTGTCTCAGGAACTTACACTGTAATTGTTGAAAAAGAGGAATATGGAGGAGAAAAAACTGAAGGTAGTATTACAGATCATGCTATAAGAGAAAACATAACAGTTGAAAGAGGTAAAACAACAGAAGTAGAAGAATTTCTTTTATATCCATTGATTAGATTATATACAGAAGGTTGTATTCATTCTTCAAATTATGGATATATATTTTATAGCAAATCATATACCTCTAATGAATCAGAGGCTGATATTTTTGCGTGGGAACCAGACCCGCGTGGAACTGAAATGTTTGAGTTTATCCTGGGAAGTAAGGATAATAATATCATTAAATATATAAGTAAAAATGAAAGTATTAATACAATAACATCAGTACCCTCTTCAGGATATGTAAAATCATATGAGTATATAGGTTTTGATGGTATAAGAGGATGTTCTTTTGTATTAAAAACAAAAGATAATAAATATGTTAAACTTAAAGTAGGTGGAACACTAGTTGGTTATGGTTATGGTACAAAGGGAGGGTCAACAACTCAATTTATCTATTATTACCAGTCCAACGGCTCCACCG
>JABUBK010000324.1_pt1 | contig 11370 bp, 7 predicted proteins | sample 7332671 | NCBI WGS metagenome assembly JABUBK01 (sample SAMN07256342, study PRJNA390944) | subsurface metagenome | isolation source: Methane hydrate marine sediment | place: Pacific Ocean: Eastern North Pacific, ODP site 1244 | collected 2002
CGGGACGGAAACAGGAACGAGGTGGCCCATTTCCCGACGTGGACTTCGCGGAGGAGTGGGTTTTCTTCGATTCAGAATCCCGTACCCGAATAGCGAGAGTCAAATTGAAAAGAAAAGCTATAGAATAAGGATCAGTCAGGGTAGCGGGTAACAAGTGATATTTCCACAGGATGACCTCAGAGTCTATATAGGACATAGCGGAAGAATGGCCAGTCATAATTTAATAAATTTGAATCAGAGAGGAATTTTTGATGGAAGGTTGTTGCCGACGATATTCTATTCCGTTAAGGTAAAAGAAAATTTTTGGAAATAGAAAAATGTTTAACGATGTAGCTCAAGATTTGAGGTATCCCTCAATTAAATGGGAATTTAAGCTAATTTCTCGTTTTCATAAACTAATTAATTAATACAATCCCTCAGGCAATTATTAATCCCACTCCACAATAGCTTGATGGGTTAAATTGGCAGTTATTACCTTCTCGTCGACGCGCGGTGCAGAAAAGAGATGCTGAGTTTATATTGCCGACGACCAAAGAGGGAAACGGCGAAGTAAGAAACCAGCTAAGCGAGTAGAAATGGCCAATAACAAAATTAGAATTTTGTCGTCTTCTGCAGGAGGTACGGACTATGTTTGATAAAATTGTAAAGGAATCTATAAAAGAACTTATTCTTGAGGTATCAGAAAATCCACTTCTTCATTTTTCAGAAAAGAGTTTGCAGGTGAGATTGGCTGCGAAACTTATCAAATACCCAGAACTTTCTACACCAATCCAGACACGTTTATATCAGAGATATGAAAAACAAATGAAAAGATTGAAATCGAACGAATCTTATCTAAAGAATGCACTGAGCATTGCCCCTTTACAAATGGAATACGGCACAAATGATCCTCTTCCCTATAGAATTGATATTGCAATTCTTGACCCAGGAGAAATTAGACTAATTGATAATTGGCAATTCCAAAAAAAGGAGAAATATCTTAACCCTCTGGTCGGCATTGAGATGGGCACAGAAAAGACTGGCATGGGCAAGATCTCTAATACACATTTAAGAAATGATAAATCCAAACTTAAAAATTGTAAACAAGGTTACATTTTGACCGTATTGAGAAACACTAATGTGTGCGGAAAACAAACAAAAAGTTATCAGAATAAGGTCAATCAACTCGAATCATTTAAAGATGGTTTGAAAAGTATGTTATTTAACTCTCTCCAAATTAACTGGATAGGCTTAATAATTCACATTGCATATCAGGAAGTAGAATTTTTCGACATTAGTAATGATTGGAAAACCTTTACAGTTCCGTCTAAAAATTTCCAGGACGCTGTAAATAAAAAATTGTGCTGATAAAAGGCTGCGCCAAAATTTTGCCCTTGGCAAACCTTCTTTTACCTGCGAATGTTATCCTTTGTCGTCTTCTGTATAAAAAGAGGACATATAAGCTTTAACCCGTAACCGTGACAGAACGTGTCAATATGTTAAAATGGTCCTTTGATAGAGTGTGTAACTGATAGAGTTCCTTAAAAGCAAAATCTACCTCTATCAGCCTAGGCTGGGGAAGAATAGCCTCTTTCCAAGTGGAGAGCTTCGCCAGCGCTGACAGACGAGGATTTTGGTGGCTATAGTACACGGCTCGCATGTCGAGGATTATTGCGGGACTCCGAGATAGAGATTGACAACCAGGTGCCATGGATATATCATTGGTGACAAGAGCGATGAGGTATCCTAACACCTCATCGTGAGTTGAAATGGGAAATCCCAATTGAATTCAATACCATGGGAGGAATCTGCCTATACTGCAAAAAATGCAATATAAGCAGGACTAAAATTATGCGTTATTTTTACCGTAACAGCATGATATAATTGGATTTAAGCGTTTGTTGTTTGAAATATCTAAAAGTCTTATACTGCAAAAATTGCAGTATTTGTCAGATTATTTAGGCTGTCTAATACATGTTGGGCATGCATGAACAGCGAAAGGAGAATTGAACATGAAGATGCCTACTGTGCGCTCCATCAAACGAATTTCCGTTGAAGGGCTTTTTGGCCTTTACGACTACTCTCTTGCCATCCCCAACAGTAACGGCGACGGTAACAAGATCATGATTCTGTACGGGGACAACGGAAGTGGAAAAACGACTACCTGAGGCTGGCGTTTCATCTGTTGGCGCCAGAGCGCCGCGAAGATCACAAGAGCAATGTCGCGCCAATTCCTTTTCGGCGCTTCGAAATCGAGTTGCTGGATAAGACAAGAGTTCTGGCCGAGCGGCCGAAGGAGCAGCTCAGCGGTTCCTTCTCAATGAGAATCAAGCGCCCCCGGAAGAAGGAGAAGACGGTCAATTTCGTCTCTGACCAGGACTTCACGGTCAAAGCCGTATCAAAAGAGCACAATGCTCAGATTCACGAGTTCCTTAGCGAACTTCGGGAGCTTGAAATAGGACTGTATATGTTGTCCGATGACCGTCAGATTCATCTTGCGGGACGGAAACAGGAACGAGGTGGCCCATTTCCCGACGTGGACTTCGCGGAGGAGTGGGTTTTCTTCGATTCAGAATCCCGTACCCGAATGGAGCGGCGAGCAGGCGTGGATCCCGAGAAGATAGTGCAGGACCTCTTGTCGCAATCAATCAAGAAGGTTGAATCTTGGATTCGTAGCCGAGCAATGAGAGGTTCCTCCATCGGGGAATCGAGCGTCAATGAGCTCTACAACGAGATTCTAAAGCGGCTTGTCGCGCTACCACAAGACAAGAGCCTAGACACCACTTCCACAAAGAAATCCATCGAAAAGCGTATTTCAAAACTCGAGAGCGAATGCAGAGAATTCGCGAAGTATGGCCTGATGCCCAAGTTTCAGAGCAGGGAAATCCTTGCGGCGGTTGGAGACGCACCTTTCAGCCATCTCGGCATTATCGCTAACGTACTCAACCCATATCTCGAAAGCCTCGAGAAGAAACTCGAAGCACTGGCCGACACTCACAGAAGAGTTGACTCCCTTGTGACAGTGATCAACCGTTTTTTGACCAATAAGGTTTTGACGTTCGATCTGCACTCAGGTCTCGCCGTGACGGCAAAAGACGGTACGTCTCTTGATCCCCCTATGCTGTCTTCCGGGGAGCGGCATCTCTTGCTGCTCTTCTGCAACAGCCTTGTTGCTGTTGATAGACCCAGCATCATGATGATAGACGAGCCGGAAATTTCACTGAATGTCAAGTGGCAAAGGAAGCTCCTTTCGTCTCTTCTTGAATGCATTGGAGACAGCCCGGTGCAGTACATCTTCGCCACCCACAGCATCGAACTTCTGACTCAACACAGAGATTGGGTTGTGAACCTCAATGATTTGAGAAAGAGCTGAGTCATGGACATTCGCAAAGAGATTCAGGAACTCGTCGCGCTTTACTCTTTGGAGCCTGAATTGAAGGACGTCTATGTCGAAGGTACGTGTGACAAGAATCTGCTTGACTGGTTCCTTCTTGAGCGGCGAATGGAAGGAGTCAACGTCTACACAGTTGACACGATTAACGTATCCGACGAGGTGGTCAATCGATACGGCCTAAGTTCCGGCTCCAATCGTTCTCGAATAATTGCCCTTTCCGAAGAGCTTGCAGCGCATTTGCCACCGGGTCACAGGATCATTTGCGTCGCTGACCGCGACTACGAGGACTATTTGCCTTCGGGTCACACCAATGTTTTTCTTGAGTTCACAGACTATACTTCGGCCGATCTGTATCTTCTCCGACAGCGAACACTGCGCAAGCTGCTATCTCTTGTGTTAGGAGGCTTTCCCCTCACTCTGGATGATATCATGCGACAAATCGTCACTATCCTCGAGCAGGTCTTCCTTGTTCGGCTGGCCAACGCTGCATTGGGCTGGAACATGAAGTGGGTGCCCTTCACGAAGTATGTTCAAATCGACGGCGCTCTCAACTTTGCAGTAGATCGTTTCACAGACGCTTATCTCCAGAAGAACAACAGATGGGATGAACGCTCTGCTTTCAAAGCTAAACAAGAAGAACTCCGAGCCCAACTGCGGGGCGACCCACGACATCGGATAAGAGGGCACGATCTCATGGAACTTCTGCATTACGCTGTCAAGAAACTGAGAGGGGCTCGTCGTTTTGGCAACGTCGAGACATTCCATGGCGCGTTCACGGGATGCATTGAGGCGCAGGATCTTCGTAACGAGGACCTCTTCCAGCGTGTTCTGGCCCTCTGAGAAGCATTCGCTACTCAGGAATGAATGGCCAACCAGGCGTTCCAGTGGACCCCACCCGCTCCGCGGCCAGCGCCACTGAACTCTACGTTTGCCTTCGACAACTTCATATGCCTGTAAAATGATACCCCCCAAACACCCACCAGCCAATAAGATCAGATAAACCGCTTCTCTCATTTTTAAGGGTCGGTTCCATTATCACCACAAAGAAATCTTTATTGAAGGTTGTGTCATCTTCTATGTAAAAGTGCAATATTGACTAGCTTCCTCTAAACTAAAACCCTCATTTTATCTACACTCCTATTTACGATTTGAGGACATTTCGTCCTCTTTTTTATTAAATGTTGACAAATTCTGGTCATATCATCACAACGGAGCTTGCTCTTCCCTTGGATTAATTCCACGAGGATTTTGACCGGCTTGCGGTTCACTCTATAGAGTAAATTAAACATAAATTTAGTTGATTCGTGGGTCGATTAAATGCATGTTTAAGGTCGAGGTACACGTTAGTTGCCTAATAGCTAAGCCCGGAACGTGATTCGGCACCGGGTATTCGTCAGTGACCTATTGGGCGGCGGCGCTGTCTGACGAACGAACATCGGGGTGTGCCTACTTTGGGGACCTGGGTGGGATTCGCACGTGGACATAAAACCTTACGCCCGAGGACCATTCTCTCAGAGGCCGTTCAGATAAGGATATCAACCCCGAGTATCTTCACCGAGTATTTGGCCACAAATTTCAGTGCATCATCAATTAGGGGACGGCAGGCTGATTGGGTCACGTCAATACCTTTGTGAACCACTTGATCCCGTAGGTAAGCCAGCCGGTCCAATGAGCTACGATAGAGAACGACCTCGTTTCGCCTTATCTCGCCCTTCTCTTGTAAATGGTCTTGAAGCCGGACAAGAGCTTTTCTCATCCCGATGGTGTTGACGCCATTGCGTTCGAAGATCCTTATGTTTACACTTGGATGGGTTAGCACTGAGTACAGGAAGGCCTCGACTCCATGAAAAGCGGCAATGATTGCCAGCCTATGGGAGTCGGTATTCTGTTCCAATGATAGCTGTAGACTCCGTTGTAGAAATCCTCTGCTCATTGATGAATACTGGTCCAGCCCGCTTGCGACGGAATCCCATGATCCGAGGAGTTCCAGGACCAATACGGTCATAAAGGGAAAGGGGAATCCTTCGTCCTTCCACATTCCGAGTTCATTCTGCTGCCTCTCTATCCATTCCAGTCCCATATGGACAGTGTGTTCGAGGTTCTCAAGCCCACTGCGCACCACAGCCTCGGTCGCCAGCAGAGTGACAGAGAGGTCTGGCTTCGCCTCAATGCCAGTTTCTGATATGTGCTCTCTGGACCAGCTCCCATCAGGATTCTGTCTCTCAAGAAGCCACCTTACCCCAAGAATCCCTTTGTTCCTTATGGGTTCTGAAATGGAGAGTTTCAAGAGATCCAAGGAACAAAGAGCCGTTGTGTAGGTGCAGGGAAGATATCGCGACTTCTCCAACTCAGTCTTCGAATCCTTCCCCGCAGGATCTGTCACTCGGAAGTTGGTCCACCAGCCCTCGGGGGATTGCCATCCAGCGATCCTCCTCAAAGCCAAGTTCACTGCGTCTCTTATACGGCTCGGAAGGCTACGACTTCGGCTCACCAGCCACAGATCATATGCTACGGGCCCTAGATGCGTGTCTCCAAAGAACTGTGTCATCATGGCTTCTATTCCAGACGCACCCTCGAGAAGCGCTGATGCCAACATCGACTCCACTTCGTTGAATACTTCCTCAAACTCGCCGAAAGCAAAGTGCTCCCGAAACCTGTACCGCGAAACCCCGTCAATGGTCTCCATGAAATCCCTGCTTATCCAAAAGATATCAGTAGTAGGAAACGAATCATCTTTGTGTTCTTCCTTGTGTCTCCTTGCCTCTTCCTTCCAGCTGCGTACCACCTTTGCGACAGTGGCAGGGGGGACCTTATGGCCAAGCAAGACCATTGCATCATAGACTTGGTCCGCATCACGAAAGGCTTCAACTTCTACTAGGGCTCGCAGGCTGTCACAGGCTTTATCAGCGCTATTGGGAATGGCCTGGATCTCCCTCTCGACGTCCTCGTTGTAAGAACGAACAAGGTTTTCTAAACCCCTGCTAGGCTTCCTGCCGGCTGCCAACACATTGAGGTGTGTGGTCAGCAACTTGTCAAAACGAGCCTGGTCAAGCCGAAGTTTCATCGTCTTCTGTCTGATGTGGCTGACCAGTGGCTTGTACCTGACCCCCGTAGGAATTCTCTTACTCCCAACGCGGAAGAACGGCAGGGGAAGGTAATTGAGGACATCATTAAGAACCTCTTGGGAGGTGAAATACTGAACAAAGATCTCTTTTGTCGAGTTTGCCGACACAAAACCCTCCTCTTTTTTAGTCTAATTATACAACAAACGGGAGTCTTGTGAAGTTCCCCGTCCAGTCTTCGGCGTCGGGCCCCGAAGGATCACAGGATCGATGGGAGACCACCTGGGTAGGGCCATCACGGAGAGGAGAAGGCAAGCTCCCCTTCTCATGGGTAGCTCCGAGTGAAAGGGACACCTCTGGGACTCGCTCATCCACGCACACCAGCCACAAGACCTACATGATCTTAAATAGCAGTTTAATTTTATAGATTCTGCTGCGGGTAACAGCACAGTTTTAGTGCTGACGTTGAATTATTATCTAATTCCGGTACACCTCAAATTGTTAGCTCTTTTTCGCAGAATTCTAGTGGACGATTTTCGCAACTTTTGCCTGAGTGATGAACTAGGTGTTATGCTTCAAAAGTATAGTTTAGCCAAAGCTTAACTACGTAAGTCTACCTCCTGTATTGTTGTTTGCCACATCTACCCATCGGAGTTGACTTAATCAAAAAGGGTGCTAATATGCTCATGGCCGTACGGAAAAAACTCTTAGTCTACTCCACTCAGGACTGCCAGGCCCCCTAGGTCAATCTAGATCTTCCTTAGTAGCTCCAGCTACCCGTTGAGTGAACCAAGGGCACGTCCAACCATAAAAAGAAATTCCTTAGTCAGTCCATAACAAAAAACACAAAATTAGCCATAATTAGAAGTGTTAATCTATTCAATATTGAAAAATTTCAGAAAATAACAGAAACTGACAATATTCATTTTCATGAACTAAGTTATCAGACATTGATTTTAAGATTATCAAATGAGTATCGTGATAATCATAAAGACTATATTGAATATATTACGAATAGATACTCATAAAATATTATAATTAAGAGTGCTAATAAGTGGTACTATTAATTGGGGCAGGTCAGGGGGAGGTGATGAGATTAAGAAAATAAATAGACCCATTAGCTTGGGATAACGGAAAGCTTTTCAAGAGAGAAGTGTCGAAAGATTAGTTTCTCTTTTAGGAGCTTTCGACAGAGGAATGAGCTATGTCAAATATGAGGATAAATAAGGGAAAAAATAAAAAAATAAGGAGGTTTAAAATGCTGCGGCGTGACAAAAAACGATTTTCCTATGGTGTTCTTTTAGGGGGTACAACGATGATTCCAAAAGCTGGCAAAACCGGATCAATTACCGCAAGGACCACAAGCATAATCATTTTGGTCCTGCTCATCTTAGTATTTAATATTGAAACACCCACCGCTTTTTGCGAAACCAACACTGGTGAAGACAAAGAAACAGAGGCTGAATGGTACGATGGCTTCATCTTTGAAGATGCCAGTTTTGCAACACAGCTGACCAGGGCTTTATCCTGGACTTATGTGCAATGTGCTGATGTTGGTGAGGTAATCAAGACCGCCCGGCGAATCAAGGACGGTGATATTTATTCATGGTATGATGAATGGTACAAGGAGGCTAATCGTATCCTTGGCCTTGCAGAAAAATGGGAGAAGGAAGGACACGCAACATCTGCAAGCGAAGCCAATTTCAGGGCCACTACATATTTCCAATCAGCCGGTTTTTACATGGTCGCACCCCAGGACAGGGACAGGGCCAGAGATTGCAGGAAACGTAGCAGGGCTACTTTCTTGAAGGCTATCGAGGCCTATCCAAATATCAGCTACGTGGAAATCCCGTATGGCGATGTAGTGATGCCCGGATACTTAGCTAAGTCCGAAAAAACAGGTAATAAAACACCAATCGTGATCGTCAATACAGGTTTTGACGGTTCTGCAGAAGACAGTTTTAACGGTGTAGCCTGGGCAGCAATGAAAAGAGGCTATCACTGTCTTGTTTTTGAAGGCCCCGGCCAGGGTGAATTGTTCATGGAGAAGGATCTATATTTCCGTCATGATTGGGAAGTCGTTGGCAAAGCTGTCCTCGATTATGTGGAAACCTTACCAGGCATGAACCATGACAAGATTGTCTACATGGGTGTCAGTATGGGAGGATACCTAGCCCCACGCGTTGCAGCCTTCGATGATAGGGTCGATGTCCTTGTTGTGAACTCAGGATTATTCAAACTATATGAATGCGCTTTCCGGATTTTCCCTGATGATGTCACGCAATTGATTGATACTGATCCTCCAAAATTTAATGGCATTGTGGAGGAGGCAATCAAGGATAATGTATCCCTTTATTGGCTTTTCCATAACGCGGTCTGGAGATGGGGGTTCAAGGACTTTCACGAGTTTATGCTCTCCCAGCGTGATTATACCCTGGAACATGTCGTTACCCAGATAAAGTGCCCAACACTTGTTACAGACAGCGAAGATGACAGCATGTTTGCGGGACAGCCCGAACAGCTATACAACGCTCTCCAGTGCGAGAAAACATTTATTCACTTTACTCGTGAGGAAGCCGCACAGGCCCATTGCCAGCTTGGTGAAAGTTCCCTTTCCAACGAGAAGCTATTCAACTGGATTGATAGTGTTATTAAACCAGACCAGGATAAGGGATACTATAAATTCCACCATCTAGGGGTTATTGTGAATGATATGGATCAAGCGGTTCAGATTTTTTCTGATATTCTTGGACTTGATCCGGCAGATGAACGTATTGACCGATTTCAGGGCAAAGCGAATAAAACAGCTATGGTTCCAATTGGCAGGTATGAAGATTTTAACCAGTTCGAACTTATGGAACCCCTTTCAGAAAACTGGCTGGACAGTTGGATTAAGACCGAAAAAGGCGCAGGATTCCTCCACATGGCTATCCTTGTTGACAATTTCGATGGTAAAGTTGAGCAGCTTCGTTTGAAGGGGTTTACAGTCAACGTGGAAGAGTCTGTCGATCCTTTCCCGGGGTGCCCCTTGCTTAGAGAAGCTTATGTTCTGCCGAAAGATGCTTCCCGTGGAGTCTTGATAGACCTGATGGACGCAGAGAATTTCCCGGTATCCCTGGGCGGTCTGGCACCGGAGAAAAAAACGGATAAAGAGTAAGAGCTGTTACACATGCTACGCAGACTGTTCAACGTATTAGTAATAAGCTTGTTGCTCCTCGGGGGCTGCAAGCGCATGAATATGAACGATAGTTCGGCGTCGATGGCATCAAAGCTCTGGGCCCTCACCGGCTCCCTCAACGCTGCCCGCGATGCACACACGGCCACGCTTCTTCCTGATGAAAGAGTCCTGGTGGCAGGAGGTTTTGATGGCGCCCCCGTTGCCGGTTCAGAACTCTACGATCCGGCCTCCGGTACCTGGAGCACTGCCGGCTCTCTCAACATCGCCCGCAGCCATCATACGGCCACGCTTCTTAACGACGGCAGGGTCTTAGTGGTGGGAGGATACGGGGATGTGACCCATCACCTTGCCGCAGCTGAACTCTACGACCCTGTATCTGGGACCTGGAGCTCCACTGATTCCCTCAAAGTCGGCCGCTATGAACACTCGGCCACACTGCTTCCCGATGGCAAGGTCCTTGTAGCGGGAGGAGAAGAAGACGACGGCGTCGTTTCCAGTGCAGAGATTTATGACCCGGCTTCTGGGATCTGGAACGCTACCGGCTCCCTCAACGCCGCCCGCTCTTTTCACAGTGCCGTCTTATTGTCTGACGGCAAGGTCCTAGTTGCGGGGGGAAAAGGTGTCACTGGATGTGTCACCGTTGCGGAACTATATGATCCGGCATCCGGAACCTGGAGCACTACAGGCTCTCTTCACGTCGGCCGGCATGATCACTCGGCTACCCTCCTTCACGACGGCAAAGTCCTGCTGGCGGGAGGAGTTGATAACGGCAACTATTTAAACAGCGCTGAGATCTACGATCCGGCGTCCGGTACCTGGAGCGCCACCGGCTCCCTCAATGCACGCCGCGGCCTGCATTGTGCAAGTATTCTTCCCAACGGTAAAGTCCTGGTCCCTGGGGGAGAATGTGGGAGTGACTACCTTAACGGTACAGAGATCTATGATCCAACCTCGGGGTCATGGAGCATCACCCGCTTTCTTCACGTCGGCCGCGCCCGTTACACGGCCACCCTCCTACCTGACGGTAAGGTTCTGGTGGCAGGGGGCTATGATGGCACTGATGTCCTTGGCGGTGCGGAGCTTTTCGATCAGAAGGAACATTCAATGGCAAAAGATCGATTTATTGGCACATGGAAGCTTGTTTCGTTTGAATTTCGAGGTTCGGACGGAGAGGCAGTCTATCCCTTTGGCAAGGATGTAGTCGGTACCATTCATTATGACGAAGCAGGATATATGTCTGCCCAGCTCATGCGTTCAGACCGCGCTTTGTTTGCCTCAGGTGACCAGTTTGGAGGCACACCAGAAGAAATCAAGGAAGCCTTCGAAGGATATTTCGCCTATTTCGGGCGTTACGAGGTCAATGAAGCGGAACAAACCATTACACACCGCGTTCAGGGTTCGTTATTTCCAAACTGGATAGGCCAGGGCCAGGTGCGATACTTCGAGTTTTCAGGGAGCCGTATGACTCTCAGATCCACACCCAGCCAGATAGAGAACAATACAATGACCGGAACATTTGTCTGGGAAAGAGTTACAGGTTCTAAAAATAGGTGAACGTCTCTATCTTTATACAAGATTGTTCTCCCTGTGGAATAATTATCATGAGGAATACGAGAAAGTATGTCCTTGACCTGCCCCAATTAATTGTACCACTTGTTGAGTTAGAATCTATCGATTTAACAACCAAGATTAATAGTTGTCTAATGTACGGAAACCCTAGCGCTAATGCCTAACAATTAGATACGCATTTAATCGCG
>JABUBK010000325.1_pt1 | contig 11356 bp, 13 predicted proteins | sample 7332671 | NCBI WGS metagenome assembly JABUBK01 (sample SAMN07256342, study PRJNA390944) | subsurface metagenome | isolation source: Methane hydrate marine sediment | place: Pacific Ocean: Eastern North Pacific, ODP site 1244 | collected 2002
GGATGGTAGATAAAATTAAAACTATCGCTGATAAGCTGATAAGTACCCGGGGGGTAAAGCACGGAAAGCTAACTATGACCACTACGGGGAAAGAGCTCTCCTAGACATTTTAGAAGGAAATCTTATGCATATTTCAGATGGTGTTTTATCAGCCCCGGTGTGGATTGGAGGTTACGCGGCTGCTGCCGGTATTATCGCGGTTAGCATGAAGAAAATAGAGGTGGAAAATATGCCCAAGGTAGCTGTAATGACCTCTGCTTTTTTTGTGGCGTCTCTAATCCGTGTCCCTCTTGGCCCCACCAGTGTGCACCTCGTCTTGAATGGTCTGGTAGGGATAATTCTGGGTCCGGCTGCTTTTATCTCAATTTTTGTTGGTCTCGTTCTGCAAGCTTTTTTATTTCAGCACGGTGGGATTACTACCATTGGAATCAACGCCGTTATGATGGGGACTCCAGCGCTATTGGCTTATAAGATATTCAATCTAAGAAATAAATTTAACTTCAGAAAGAATGAGTTCATTTTTGGAGCTTTGGCTGGTGGTTCTGGGGTTTTCTTGGGAACAGGTATTCTGGCATTGGCATTGATAACTACGGGGAGTGAATTTATGGGAGTGGCCAAGTATGCAGCTTTAGCCCATCTGCCTGTGATGATCATCGAGGGCATTATGACCGGCTTCATGGCTTCATTTCTGATGAGGGTAAAACCGGAGATTCTTAAGGGGAGGTGATTGGAAGGTAGATGACTACACTAACTTTAAATTTATACATTGAAACACTTCGTAATTATAGGCAGGAGTATAAGATGAAAAAAATTAGTGTAATGGTACTGATTATGGTATGTCTGGTTGTTGGGTGGGTAGCGAGCGCCAGTGCTCACTTTGGTGCGCTAATTCCTTCTGACGATATCATCACCCAGGAAGATAGTAAAACCATAATGTTAGAAGTAAGGTTCCTTCATCCCATGGAAGGTGATTACATGGAGATGGAAAAGCCAAAGAAGTTTGGGGTAAGAGTTGGCGGTAAGAATGTGGATTTACTGGGGACTCTCAAGGCAAAGAAAGGAAGAGGGATTGATCAGACAAAGGATTTTACCTATTGGCAGACTACGTATAAAATCAAAAGACCCGGCGACTACACGTTTTACGTTGAACCCAACCCGTACTGGGAGCCAGCGGAGGATTGTTACATTATTCACTATACCAAAGTATGCGTAGACGCGCTGGGGCTGGAAGAAGGTTGGGATGACGAAATTGATTTGGAGACGGAGATTGTCCCTCTGACAAGACCATATGGACTATGGGCAGGCAATCTATTCACCGGAGTCGTGAAGGTCAAAGGAGAACCAGTGCCTTATGCAGAAGTAGAGATAGAGTATTACAATAAAGACGGTAAAATAAAGCCTCCTGCCGATCCATATATCACTCAGGTGGTCAAGGCCGATAAGAATGGCGTTTTCTCCTATGCTATGCCAAAAGCGGGATGGTGGGCGTTTGCCGCCCTGAATGAAGCCTCATGGACAATGAAGGGACCTGATGGGGAAGATAAACCCATTGAGATCGGTGCCGTTTACTGGGTAAGGACAAGAGACATGAAATAGGAGGGTAAAAGGAGCTATAATGACAAAAGATAAGTTAGTCAGAAGAGCTTTTGATTGCCATAAGCTTTTAATCAGTTTCGTTTTCTTAAGTTTGCTGTTGCTGATGACGGCTTCCGTGGTCTTTGCTCACAAGGTAAATATTTTTGCATATGTGGAAGGCGACACGGTATATACTGAAAGTTATTTCTCTGATGGAACAAAGGTAAAAGATGGGGTAGTCCAGGTTTATGACAGCCAAGGAACCAAATTGCTGGAGGGTAAGACCGATGAAAACGGGGAATTTGATTTTGAGCCTCCCAAGAAAGACGATTTAAAGATAGTCCTTCTTGCTAGTATGGGCCACAAAAATACATATGCCCTCTCGGCAGATGAACTACCGGATATCATAGCGGCACAGAAGCCACAAAAACCAGAGCCCAAAGAGTCCGGAGTCAAAGAGGTCGCGGAGGTCGATTTAGGCCAAATTAAAAGAATCATAGATACCTCTCTCGATGAAAAATTAAAGCCGATTATGAGACAACTGACTAAGGCGCAGCAGCGCGAAGTATCCTTTACAGAAGTGATAGGTGGGATTGGCTACATCTTCGGCATTATGGGGATCATCTTGTATTTTCTTAGCAAAAAAGGGAAGGTTGAAAAGAAGAATGCATCTACCCGAGATTGACAAGTTCGCCCATCTTAAATCGCCCTTGCATTCGTGGGATCCAAGAGTAAAAATAATCTCCATTTCAATCTTAATCCTCTCCATTGTACTCCTGCAAGATCTCAGAGTGGCTTTTCTTGGACTTGCCTTAGCTATCATTTTGGTCTTTTTGTCCAAAATTCCTTTCTCCTTTGTCTTCGTTCATCTAAGATGGGTTCTTTTCTTTGTTCTTGCACTTTTTGTCGTCATCTCCCTCACCGTCCCCGGTAACCTTTTAGTGAGACTCTCTTTTTTGAGCATCTCCCGGGAAGGCTTCAAGTTCAGCCTTTTAATAAGTTTGAGAGCGATTAGCGCTGCTTTACTGATATTTCCTATGATAGGAACAACAAGGTTCAATTTGACTCTCAAGGCCCTTCAAAAAATAAAGATTCCCGATAGACTCATTCAACTCCTTATGTTCACCTACCGATACATCTTTCTTTTCCTGGATGAGGAAAAAAGAATATTTATTGGTGCCAATTCCAGGGGTTGGGTGAGAAAAACAAATCTTTCTAGCCTAAAGACCATGGGAAACTTGGTAGGGATGCTGTTGGTTCATAGTTTTGAGAGAACAGAGCGCATCAGGGATGCTATGGTCTCCCGGGGCTATAATGGGAGATTAAAGATACTGGACGAATTTACTCTGAGCCCTAAAGATTTTATCAAAGCATCACTGATTATAGCCCTCGCTTTGTTATTAAATCTTTTCCGGTGGATGAGATGAAGAAGATTATAAGGGTAAGAAACCTTGACTATATTTATCCTGACGGTACCAAGGCCCTAAAGGGGATGGATTTAGATATCTTTAAGGGTGAGTCCGTTGGCCTGATCGGACCTAATGGGGCAGGTAAGTCTACTCTTCTTCTTCATTTGAATGGAATTCTTAAGGGGCGGCCAGGCTCAGTTGAAGTTCTGGGAATGAAAGTAGAGGAGAAAAATCTTATAAATATCAGGCAGAAGGTAGCCATAGTCTTCCAGCAGCCAGAAGATCAACTTTTTATGCCCACAGTTTTTGATGATGTTGCCTTTGGTCCAATCAATGCAGGCTACTCTGAAGAAAAAGTAAAGGGAAAGGTAAAAGAAGCATTAAAAGAGGTGAGGATGGAAGATTATGAGAAAAGGTGTTCTCATCATTTGAGTTTTGGGGAAAAGAAAAGAATTTCTCTGGCTACCGTCCTGTCAATGCAGCCTGAAATTCTGATCCTGGATGAGCCCACTAGCAATCTAGATCCTAGAGCAAGAAGGCATTTAATAAAACTGCTTAGAAATCTTAACCTGACCAAGATAGTTGCTGGCCATGACCTGGAATTAATTCTAGATATCTGCCCAAGGGTCGTTCTCTTAGATGAAGGTAAAATTGTGGCTAATGGAGGCGCGAAAAAGATTCTAAAGGATAAATCACTCATGGAATCCCATGGCCTGGAGATACCTTTATCCCTCAGGCATAGATAACCAGCCAATTTCCCTCCAGTCAATAAGACATTCAAGGAAAACTTTCCCAAAGTTTAAGTGCCAAAAAGTGCCAAATGGCTTGATACATTATGCTTTTTTGATATGATTAAGTCAGACACTTTACTATGATGAGAAGCTATCCAGCTCTCCAGCTCGTAGATTTTTTGGAAGGAAAAAGAAGATGAGCTATAAGGAAGCTGTGGAAAGGAAAATTACCAGAGAAGCCAATGAGTTAGGCCGATGTAGAGAACTCTGGAGAAAAATTGTTAATGCCTACGAACACGCTGGAGAGGATGTAATTAAGTCCGTTCTAATTGAGCACAGTAAGAGCTTAACTAAGGAATTTGATAAATTGTTAAATCAACTTAGGGAAAGACTATAATGAGAAGGAGAAAATGATCACGTTGAAAGGCTTGAAGGTAAAGGGATTCCGAGCATATATGGAAGGCAAAGAGTTTGCCTTTGATAACCCGGCAATACTTCTTTTTGGAGAAAATCATTGTGGAAAAAGCAGCACATTGAATGCTATTGAGTGGTGCCTGTTTGGGAATGAATGTACAGGAACACGGACCGGAATCCGTGAGCGCATTGACTGGGAGATACCCAATCGAAATATGTACCCCCCTAACGTGTCAGTTGAACTGGAACTCGAAGATAAAGCAACAGGAGATAAACTTACTATCTCCCGCCGGTGGGTAAGTGCCAGAAAAGATGAGTTGAAAGTAACTTTGCGGGATGGACAATCATTAAAGGGGCAAGAGGCTGAGGAGAAACTTGCGCAACTTCTCAAGTCGTCATTTAGAGACTTCCTGACCACGGTCTATCAGCATCAAGAAGCTATCCGGGCTATCCTTACTCAGGAGCCAAGGGAAAGAAACGACGCTATCGACCGTCTATTGGGACTTTCGGATTACAGAAACATATTGACAGGCATAGATGCAGCAAGACTACCAGCGGAGCAGAAAAAGATGGGCGAGAATTTTGACCGTTTTAGCGGCGAAATAGAAGTTGCCTTGCGTACACGAGAGAGCGACTTAAAGGGTAAGAGAAATGCAGCAGGTCAGAAGGGGATAAGAGAAGACCAGCTTGATGAGGTAGGAGCATTGAAGATTGGTAAGGAAGTTAAAGATCAATTAAACCAATTTGCTTCAGAAGCAGGTCTTTCCCTCGTTGATTTAAAGGTTCCAGAACAGTGGAAGAAATTGCCACAGTTCCAAGAAGTGGCAAATGGAGAGATAAAAAGATTTCGATCAGAGATGCCCGATGTAAAAAAACAACGAGATTTGTTTGAACGCAGATCCAAAATTACAGAATTAACACAAAAATACAAACAAAAGAGGCAGTACCGGGATAGTACCGGGGCTAAGTTTGAAGATTTCGTTAGACAGAGAGGGGACCATAAGTCTATAGGCGGCAAAATCAAGGAGATGCAAAGCAGGTTTGATAGCAAAGAAAAGAAATTGCTTGAAGTAAACGCAAAAGCAGCTTTGGTAAGAGATGCAATTGAATACCTAACTTCAGGTATGAGAATACCTGAAAATCGTTGCCCTGTTTGCGGCAGTGTTGCCCCCGATTTACTGGAGCATTTAAAGAAGGAATGGGAACAAGAAATTAAAAATCAGGTTGGAGAAATCCAAAAACAAATAAAAAATTTAAAAATTCAATTAAAACAGTTTGAAGGTTTGGATGAGGAATACTGCAAACTCAAGGAAAGTTTTGAAAGTGCTAATAAAGAGATGGAAAAGATTAATGAACAGATCGGGGAGGCGTTGGATAGAGAGATTGCCGATAAGGATGATCCTCAGGTACTTCTTGATAACGAGTTGGGGAAGATTGAAAAAGAATTAAAAAAATTGGAACAGGCTGTAAAATCAAAGCAAGGAACTTTAGATAAGGTATCCATCTTATGGGAACAGATGCTGCTTATTGTGGATATATTGAATCTGGAAGAAAAAAAGAAAGTTGTCGAACAAATTCAGCAGTCACTCGAATATCAGCGGATAGAAGAATTAAGAGACCAGATGGCTATACTGGTTAATGATGTAGATAAGATTAAGGGCGCAATAAGTGAAGCATCTCATGAAGAAGCGCAGCAGAAAGTTTCCTCAGCGGGAAAGGTGATAGATAATTATTTTCGTCAAATTGCACATAACCCATCGGTAAGCAAAATAGAGTTTTGGGTAAGTGTCGATTCCAGGACGGCCCGTAACTCCTATGAATTCAAGGACCAAAACGGGAAAGATCTGGCGCCTATCCTCAGCCAAGGAGACCTAAATGCTATGGCGTTGTCTATTTTCTTAGGAATGGCTTGCTCAAAGGGAGCAACCCAGCCGTTTGGATTTGTTATATTGGATGACCCCTCTCAGAGCCTGGGTTCTGAACATAAAGAAAAATTAGTTGAGGTGTTAGATGATGTTCTCAATGAACGGATGGTTATCTTGGCCTCTATGGACAAGGAATTGCAAGACCTGGCTCTTTCAAAAATAACCAAAGCAAAAACTAAGTACATTTTCTCTGACTGGACTCCGGAACAGGGTCCTGAAGTAAGAAAAGAGTGAAGCCTATGAAGACTAAAACTTATGAGCGATTAAAAAGTTTGCACGATAAATACGGACCACAGGAGTTTGGTAAGCTATGCCAGAAATTTCTGGCAATTACCTTTCAGATGGCAGGCTATAGTCGTATAGTGGAAAGAGGAGTGCAAGGGGTGGATATAGATGCAGCGGGAGAAAGTGGAGAAAAATACGCTATTGAAGTTAAGACCACAGTAACGAAGTCCATCAATTTTGAAAAAAAAGATGTTGAGGGTCTCCAAAAACGTAAACAGGACGGCTATCAACCTGTGCTGGCTGTGCTTCGTCTCGATAGGTTCTCGGATTGGATTTTTGCCAGGGCTGATGAAATCAAACCGGGAAGCTTATATATAGATTCCCTTCGGGTTCATAGATTGCGTGAACTTGAAGCAGGCACCCGCCCTCTTTTTGATGAAGCAATTGGGAATCACTTCCATAGGACGATGCAAGAAGCACAGAGATATCTGGATAATTTCCTGCGGCAAAAGGGTGTAGAGGTACGCCGACTGTGAGATGGTTAAAAATACACCCAGAGAGTAAAGTATTTGGGTGTGGATTCGCCGCTGTACATCCCTAGTCTGATCCTGCTGCCATTTTCGCTGGTGACAATCTACTAAATCTATCCGAGAAAATAAGTGGTGGAAGATGAATGCGAAAATGATGCTTAACCCTCTCTGGTGAATAGAAGAGGAAACACTATATCGCTCATACAGCAAGGAATCCAAACTGCAAGGAATAAAATTAAGAAGATAAAGGGAAGCAAGGGAATCCAATTTGCCGTCCCGAATGCTGTAAAGTAGAACAGCGATGCCCACGTACTTAGCAACACGTGTCCAGCGTGCGGGAATTTAGTGGTAGGCTTCCAATAACCGATGGCAATGCCGATTAGTGCCATGGGATTTACAAGCCACCATTTTTCGATAAAACCTAGATGGAATTCCATTTTGAGAGTAAGTAAAACTCCTCCCAGATAAGGAATTACTACATCACTTAATGTAGCTATGCCGATCGACCCCACATAACCAATCAAAATCACCGCCCAGACTTTACCCTTACTATGTCGCTTATACATAGCTGTGGTCACAATTGCGCTCAATACAACATGAACTGGATGTAAGATATAAAAAAGAGTACGCGAAATCCCGGAAGGAACATTACCCAAAACCATTATGGCCATGATGATAATTCCTGTAATAGCCCCAAAAGAAGTAAAAGGAGCATGGCTTTTGAGCTCATTTGCTATTCGCCTGACCATTTTTTCTTTTTCGTACTCTTAAGTTCTCTTCTCTAGTAAATCAAAGGCAGCCTGTTTTGCCTCTTGGTAAACCTTTTTGAGGGGGATTTTAAGGTGGGTGGCAAGCTTTCGGCATTCTTCATAGCTAGGGGAGATGTTTTTGACCACGCCATCATGTTTTCCTATTTTAACCTCGATTTTACCATATTTAGTGGACACTTTCCGGTTTTCCCGATTTAATTTTCTTCTCTTTATTTTAGAGATTCTTATTCCCAGAGTCGTAGTTTCATCGAAGATGATCTCGAGCATCTTTTCCATTTTTTCCTCATCTGCTATGACGCTAAGCATAGTGGCAGGTCTTGTCCTTTTCATCTGAATAGGGGTGAGGAAAACGTCTAGAGCCCCTTCATGGAATAATCTATCTACTATGTGCTCGTAGAGCTCGGGATTCATGTCATCAATATTAGTTTGAATTAAAGAGACCACATCCTCCTCGTAAGCTTTTTTTATTACCCCTATCGACACTCTCAACAAATTAGGGATGGTAAGGTCTCTTTGCCCGGCTCCATAGCCAATATGCTCTATTTTCATAGGAGGCATCTGGCCAAAGTTTTCAGCTAGATTACTAATAATAGCTGCTCCGGTAGGGGTAACCAGCTCGGCCTCGATATCGCTGCCATAAACAGGAACCTCTTTTAACAGCTCCAAAGTTGCCGGAGCCGGTAGCGGTAGGATGCCATGGCTACATTTTACGAAGCCTTTACCAAGAGGTAAAGGGGAAGAATACGCCTTCTCTACACCTAAATAATTCATCCCCGCCACTGCCCCCACCACGTCAATAATCGTATCTAAACCGCCTAGTTCATGAAAATGTATCTTTTGTGGGCTTTTTCCATGGATCTTGGCCTCCACGCTGGCGAGTTTGGTAAATATAGCTCGGCTCCGCTCCTTTACCTTTTCTTCCAACTTACTCTTATCCAGAATAGATAAAATATCCTCAAGTGTCCTTTCCTTTTTTTCCTCTGTAGCACGTATTTTAATTTGGGTGGAGAAAATGCCCCGTTTGGCTACTTTTTTTGCCTCAATCCGATAATCAAAAAGGTCTAATTTATCTAGCTCCCTTTTTAGCTCTTCTACCGGCCAGCCCAGATCGACCAATGCTCCCAGCACCATATCTCCACTAATGCCGGAAAAACAGTCAAAATAGGCAGCTCTCATTTTTCTCTCCCCATGTGGTTAATCAAACTGGCCATATATCCAGCTCCAAATCCATTATCGATGTTGACCACTGCTATCCCGGGAGCACAGCTATTAAGCATGGTAAGAAGAGCAGAAACGCCCTTAAAGCTGGCTCCGTATCCCACAGAGGTGGGTACCGCTATGACTGGTTTACTCACCAGGCCCCCGACTACACTGGGCAGAGCTCCCTCCATACCTGCAACCACAACCAAAACGTTGGCACTAAAGAGTCTGTCTTTATTGTCAAACAGCCTGTGAATTCCAGCCACCCCTACATCGTAAAGGCGATCTACTTTATTACTCATAATTTCTGCCGTCACCGCTGCCTCCTCGGCTACTGGTATATCTGCGGTTCCTCCACTCACTACCAATATAGTATGAGGGCTTACTTTTTCTTTTCTTTCCCCGAGCACGGCTATCTTTGCCTTCTCAAAATACCTCACTTCTGGCAGACTATTTTTAATAGCCTGGTAAATCTCTTTACTTGCTCGCACAGCCATAACTGTCGATTTATTTTCCCTCATTCGCTCTGCAATATGGACAATCTGCTCAGGAGTCTTGCCCGGGCAAAAAATTACCTCGGGATAGCTTCTTCGCAGCTCCCGATGAGTGTCAATCTTAGCAAAACCAAGATCCTGGTAAGGAAGAACTTTTAGCTTTTCTAGAGCCTCTTCTACCTTTATCTTACCTGATCTTACCTCTTTTAGCAGATCTCTGATTCGGTCTACTTTCACTCTGATTCACCTTTTTTCTAAAACCTCATTCATGCTTCCCGGGCGATAGCCTTCTAGATCAAGTGTAACGTAAGTATATCCTAATCTTTTAAGTTTATCGATTATCAGCCTTACCATATTTCCCTGCCAGAATAAGTTCATTTCTTCTTGGGGCACCTCGATTCTAGCTATCCCATCATGGTCTCTTATCCTTAACTGTCTTATTCCTAGGCCCTTTAAAAATCTTTCCCCCTCATCAATTCTTTTTAATTTTTCTCTGGTTATTCTAGTTCCGTAAGGGATTCGAGAAGCTAGACAGGCTAAAGAAGGTTTATTCCAGGTGGGTAGATTCATTTTATGGGAGAAGCTGCGAATTTCGGCTTTGGTTAAACGAGCCTCCTTTAAAGGACTTTTTATGCCGAGTTCTTGCCCAGCCTGCCTCCCTGGACGAAAATCAGCCAGGTCATCATAATTGGAAGCATCCGCTACATAGTTTAAACCTTGTCCTCTGGCTATCTTATTTAATCGGGAAAACAATTCTCGTTTGCAAAAATAGCATCTTTGTGGAGAGTTCTTGGCAAAATCCTGCTTCGTTAGCTCCTCTGTCTGGATGATGAGATGCTTAACGCCTAATTTTCGAGCTATCTTCTTGGCTGCCTCCAGTTCGGAAGCTGGATAAGTTTCTGAGCTTGCTGTGGCTGCTACTATCTTTTTTCCAAGCACATCATGAGCAACCTTAAGCAGGAAAGTACTATCCACTCCCCCGGAGAAAGCGATGAGAACGCTTCCCATATTAGATAAGATTTTTTTGAGGCTGGCTAGTTTTTCCTCCACAAAAACCCCTTTTTTCTCTCCAGATGGGGTAATTCTAGCCTATTACCTGATCTTGTCAAACACCTCTTCTTTTTCCAATTTCCAGGTCGGACTTGCCAAGATTCCATTTTTCATACATGATATATTAAAAAGTAAAGTAATAAAATCTTTTTTCTTTCACTGTCAGAGACTCTGTATTGATCAAGTTGTTTAATTTTATATTTTGCCTGGGAGTAGGAATGATTATTTATTCGGGGGATGGTAGAAAATGAGTTTTCCTCCCTGGATCAAGAAAAGAGCCCCTAAGGAAGAGATTCTTCAGGAGATGAAGCATCTTCTTCGCAGTCTTTCCCTTCACACCGTCTGCGAAGAAGCAAGGTGCCCCAATATAGGCGAATGTTTTGCTAAAAAAACAGCCACTTTTATGATCCTGGGGAATAGATGTACTAGAAATTGTCGATTTTGTGCGGTAGAGAAGGGGAATCCTCTTCCCCTTGATTTTTCTCAGCCGGAGAATGTAGCCCGGGCGGTAAATAGGCTCAGCTTAAGGTATGTGGTTATAACCTCGGTGACCAGAGATGATTTACCAGATGGAGGAGCCAGCCAATTTACCCGAACCATAAAAGAAATAAGAAGAATCGATAAGGATGGAATCGGGATTGAGATCTTAATTCCTGATTTTAGGGGTTCTCTGTCCTCCCTTAAAGCAGTGATAGGGGCAAAACCTGATGTTCTGAATCATAATCTGGAGACAGTTCCCCGCCTCTATGAGACGGTAAGACCAAAGGCTGATTATTCAAGGTCACTTGAGCTTTTGAGACGGAGTAAAGAGATGAACTCGGGTATTTATACTAAATCTGGACTGATGGTGGGCCTAGGGGAGAGCTCTGGCGAAGTGGTTGAAGTAATGAAGGATTTAAGAGAAGTCGGTTGTGATATTCTCACCATCGGTCAGTACCTAAGGCCTTCCCCTGAACATCTTGAGGTAAAAGAGTTTGTGGAGCCTCGGAAATTCAAAAAATACGAGAAAATAGGCCGATCCTTGGGTTTTTTT
>JABUBK010000326.1_pt1 | contig 11348 bp, 9 predicted proteins | sample 7332671 | NCBI WGS metagenome assembly JABUBK01 (sample SAMN07256342, study PRJNA390944) | subsurface metagenome | isolation source: Methane hydrate marine sediment | place: Pacific Ocean: Eastern North Pacific, ODP site 1244 | collected 2002
TTCATCCAAAAGAATCATTTTGGGATCTGACATCAAAGTTCTAGCCAACTCTAATAGTTTCTTCTGGCCCGAAGATAAGCTCTTACCATAGTCATCCTTGAGGTGGATCAGTTCCACAAACTCCAGTACATATAGAGCTTTCTCCATAATTTCTCTTTCCTGGCTTCTTACTACGCTGGGTCTTAAGAGAGAATTCCAGATTTTTTCCCCTTTTTGCAGCAGCGGAATAAGCATCAGATTCTCTAGAACGGTCATCTCCTTCAGCTCTCGTGGGATCTGAAAGGTTCTGGAGATGGCTCTTCTGGCAATCTTATGAGGCGGAAGACCATCAATTCGGTTCCCCGAGAGCCATATACCGCCCCTGTCAGGCTTATGAAAACCGGTGACCAGGTTAAAAAGGGTAGTTTTTCCTGCTCCATTAGGTCCGATCAAACCAGTGATAGAGCCTTTCTGCACCTTGAGAGAGCACCTGTTCACCGCTTTAATTCCTCCAAAACTCTTGTCCAGGTTCTCTATCTCTAACACAGCGTGCTACCCTCGTTTTTTATTGGTCTAAGCATTTTTAAGATATTCAAGCGTCAGAATTTTATTGAAATTCTGATGCTTTAGATTAATATAACTCTTATCTTTGTCAAACTCCATATTTCCTGGTTTCTTTGTCTATCCAACCCAGATAATCTTTGAGTCCCTCCTCTAGGGAATATGAGAGAATGCTGGGAACTTCATAAGGATGCAGCTCTCTTATTCTTTTTTCTAACTCTGGATAAAGGACTCGTCTGGTTTTGAAGACCAGTTCATATTCTTCCTCTTCCTCAATCTTTTCCCGCCACCAGTAAAGGGAGTCCATTCTAAAGATGTTTGCACAGGCGGTCAATCTTTCTTCCACCAGAGTTTTGGCCATCTTTTTGGCAGAATTCTTGTCCGGCAAGCTGGTGCTCACGCTAATATATTCCATCGTCTCCTCCCTAATATTGAACAATTTTTGCCTTTGTCATGTCAAGATATTCAAGGGGAAATGCCTCGCATTGACTTCGCCAATTCGAAGGAGTCGTCATGATTCAAGATGATTGCTTTCCCAAACAATCTTTTCCCTAAATTAAATGTCCGCGTAAAATAGGGTGTAAGATAGAGCCAGGATAAAAGGTAATTCTATTTAAGATGAGAGTAATTCAGAGGCAAGTGGATGTCAAATTTTCTCGGATCTTAAAATTTGACAATCATAGTAAACTGTATTATATTCAAGAGATATACTTCCCCTTGAATACCTTGTAAGGTAAAGAGGTAAGCTATGCGAAAAAGATGGATAGGTTTAGTTCTGATTATATGGGCCTTGGTTTTACCCTCTCAGGTCTATGGGAGTGGCAGCGGGACTACCGCTGCTAGTTTTCTCAAGATAGCCGTGGGAGCTAGAGCCACTGCTATGGGAGAAGCTTTCTCGGCAGTAGTTAATGATACCACCTCTCTATACTGGAATCCTGCAGCTCTGGTTCAAGTGAAAGATAGGGAGTTTTCAGCTACATACAATCAATGGTTTGCCGAAATATATCAAGGCTATCTGGGAGCGGCATTGCCTGTCTGGGGAGGGACAGCAGCCCTGGGAGTCAATTATGTGAATATGGGAAAGATGGAAGGTAGAGATGAGTGGGGCGAACCTTCAGGAGAGTTTTCTGCTTTTGATCGTCAGGTATCCGTGGGATACGGAAATCAAATTTCCCCCCGCTTGGGGGTAGGTTTGGCGGTGGGTCTTATTGAAAGCAAGATTGCTGATGATTCAAAAAGCACTTATAGCGGCAATTTGGGAGTTCTATTTTCTTTAAGTGAATCAGTCTCCCTGGCCCTGGTAGGTCAGAACATAGGGACTTCTCTAGGGACTGATTCCCTTCCCTTTACCATAAGAGGGGGTGCGGCAGTAAAGTCTGGTTCCCTTATTCTGGCTACTGATCTAGTCAACCCCAGTGATGAGCCGGTTTATTATTGTGCAGGATTGGAGTGGTGGCTGGGAAAGATGCTAGCTTTAAGATTGGGATACAGGAGCAATCGATCCATTGGCTCAGGGATTGCGGCAGGATTAGGCATTCAGAAGGGCAAGGTGCGTTTTGACTATGCCTATGTTCCTTATGGGGAACTGGGGACCACTCAAAGAGTTTCCCTCAGCTTTAAGTTTTGAGAAAGATAATTTGACGCCTCCTCACCCAGAGATATCACTTCCCTGATTCTCTGAAGACGGACCTCCCCTATCCCCTCAACTTCTAAGACCTGAGAGAAACTCTGAAAGGTACCCTTTCTTTCTCGGTATTTAATAATTCTTGCTGCAAGCACAGGTCCTATTCCGGGAAGCTCAGCTAGTTCCTTGGCTGAGGCCTGGTTGATATCTAACTTTCCTTCGGGGATGCGTATCTCTTCATCATCTTTAAGAGAAAAATCCAGATTGACATCTTCGAGGTTGGCCCAGGGAAGGAATCCTCCTGCATAATTCACTGCTTCCTCAAGGGAGCTCCCTTTTGGTAAGGTGTACCAACCCGGTTTCCTTATGGCCCCACCGAGCTTGACTTTGATGAGCTCTGGGGGTGACGGAGGGGTCAAAGTATGGGGAATTCCTCCCCTCATTTCTATTCCCAGGCCGATGAGAAAAGCTGCCAGGAGCAAAAATATTATGATTTGTTCTTCCCGGGTAAGATTCCACATATCAGGGCTCTCTTGTCTAGGTTAACCTTGGGTGGTGACAAGATTGATAATCCTGTCAGGGACAAATACAGTTTTCTTGATTTCTTTTCCCTCCAGGTATTTCCTGATTTTCTCTATTCTTTTCGCTTTTTCTATCGCTTCCTCCTTAGGGGTATCTTTAGCCAGGAGTAGGGTACCTCTTAACTTACCATTCACCTGAACCGCCATCTTTACCGATCTACTCTCAATTAGGGAAGGATCATATAAAGGCCACCTCTCCTCGAAGATACTTTGGGAATGGCCTAACCTTTCCCAGAGTTCCTCAGAAAAATGAGGAGCAAATGGAGCCAGGAGTATAAGGAAACTCTCAACGGTTTTTTTGTCTACTCCTCTGGTAAGCATCTCGGGCCTGTTGAGAAAATTGATAAATTCCATGAAGCTACTCACCGCTGTGTTGAATTTGAAAGCTTCTATCCTCTCAGTGACATCCCGAATAAGAAGATGAAGGCGTCTTTGAAGTTCCCTGTCTTCTTGGAGAAGCTCTCTTCCGCATTTCAAGATAAGATCCCAGGTTTTCTTCAGGAAGCGAAAGACCCCTTCGATTCCCTGATCCTGCCATTCAGAATCTAGCTCAGCCGGTCCGATGAAAAGTTCATACATTCTCACCGTATCTATGCCGTATTTTTCTATTAGCTCATCAGGATTGACTACATTTCCTTTAGATTTGGACATTTTTTCCACTTTGCCGGTTTTATCGCTCCTCTTACAAACCATCCCCTGGTTGAACAGGTGTTGAAAGGGCTCATCGAAATCAATGTATCCCAGATCATAAATCACCTTGGTGAAAAAACGGGCATAGAGAAGGTGAAGAATGGCGTGCTCAATCCCTCCCACATACATATCCACGGGAAGCCAGTAGTTAGCCGTCTCTTTTTCAAAAGAGGCTTGTTCTAAATGGGCATCAGGGTAGCGCAGAAAATACCAGGAGGATCCGGCCCACTGAGGCATGGTGTCCGTTTCCCTTTTTGCTGAAGAGCCGCAGGTAGGACAGGTGGCATTGATAAACTCCGGTATGTTCTCCAGGGGTGACTTTCCCGTGCCGCTGGGTTGGTACTTTTCTACCCTGGGAAGCTCTACGGGGAGGTCCTTCTCAGGAACGGGAACCTCTCCGCACCGTCTGCAGTAGATGATGGGGATGGGCTCTCCCCAGTATCTCTGCCGAGAGAAAACCCAATCGCGGAGTTTATAACTGACAGCCTTTTTGCCTAAATTTCTCTGGGCGAGCCGCTGAGTGATTTTTTCTTTTGCCCCCTCCGAAGAGAGTCCATTAAATGACCCAGAGTTAATAAGCTCTCCTTCTCCAAGGTAAGCCTCTTTCAGGCTACCGTCCTTTTTCCTTGAGGCCTTTGGACTGTATATTACTTCGGTGATGGGAAGGTGGAATTTGGTAGCAAATTCAAAATCTCGAGTGTCGTGGGCAGGAACACCCATAATGGCTCCAGTACCGTAGGCTAAAAGAACATAATCCGAAATCCAGATAGGTATCTTCTCATTATTGACGGGGTTGATGACGTAGGCTCCAGTGAAGACTCCGGTCTTTTCTCTAACCTGAGTTAACCTCTTCACTTCAGGAACTCTTTTGGATTGTTGTATGTAATCGTGCGTCTCTTTCTCTTGAGGAGAGGAGCTAATTTTTTCGACCAGCTCGTGCTCAGGAGCCAGAACCATATAGGTAGCCCCGAACAGGGTGTCAGGGCGGGTGGTGAAAACAGGAATGTCAAATTCTTGTCCATCCCGGGCTGAGATAGCTTTGAAAATAACCTCTGCTCCTTCACTGTAACCTATCCAGTTGGTCTGCATGGTCTTCACCTTCTCCGGCCAATTGAGCTTCTCTAGATCCAGGAGCAGGCGGTCAGCATACTGAGTTATCCTCAGCATCCATTGCATCAGATTCTTCTTGGTTACAGGGGTCTCGCAGCGCTCACATTTTCCATTCACTACCTCCTCGTTGGCCAGTCCTGTCCTGCAACTGGGGCACCAGTTGATAGGCACCAGTTTTCGGTAAGCCAGGCCCTTTTTGTACATCTTGAGGAAGATCCATTGGGTCCACTTGTAATACTCGGGGCTGCTGGTGTTAATCTCCCTTGACCAATCATACATAGCACCTATCTCTTCAAGCTGCCTCTTCATATTCTGGATGTTCTTCTCCGTATTGATTCTTGGATGTATTCCTCTTTTAATGGCATCGTTCTCTGCTGGCAGGCCAAAAGAATCCCATCCTATAGGGTGTAGGACATTGTAGCCCTGGAGTTTCTTGTAGCGAGCCCAGACATCAGAGAGAACGTATCCTCTGAGATGCCCCACGTGCAGACCAGAACCTGAAGGATAGGGAAACATATCCAGACAATAATATTTAGATTTTTCACTGCGCTGGCAAGTTTCATGAGCTCTTGTTTCTTCCCAGATCCTGCGCCACTTGGGTTCGATTTCTCGAGGCTGGTAGAGATGAGACAACCTGAACCTCCTGTTTCTGATATTCTCTGTATTTCCCCAGCTCAAATTTTCACTACTCTATTAAAAATAGACGGAAAAGTCAACTAAGGCTTGTTTTCGTTGTGTTCGATCTCAGAGGGTGGGGAAGGCAAGTCGGGTTTCCCTCCTGGAAGGAAACGAGCTAGGAAAATACATTAACTACGGGAGCCGACGATAGGATTTGAACCTACAACCTGCTGATTACGAATCAGCTGCTCTGCCATTGAGCTACGTCGGCAAGGTGCCGAGGGACGGAATCGAACCGTCGACACCTGGATTTTCAGTCCAGTGCTCTACCGACTGAGCTACCTCGGCATGGCGGGGCCGACGAGACTCGAACTCGCGACCTCCTGATCGACAGTCAGGCATTCTAACCAACTGAACTACGGCCCCGAAGACGATTCTAAAAACTATCCTTCCTGGCGTCTAAAAGAGCAATTGGTGGGCGGAACAGGGCTCGAACCCGTGACCTCTGCCGCGTGAAGGCAGCGCTCTCCCAACTGAGCTATCCGCCCAGGTACGTCCACTAGGACTTGAACCTAGAACTTGCAGACTGTGAGTCCGCTGCTCTACCCAATGAGCTATGAACTCCTATTTCATCCTGCAGGATGAAATAGTAGCATATAATTCCCAAGCGTCAAGGTAGCCAGTTTTTTTAATGGCAATTTTAGCAGCCGGTGAAAGGAGAAGAACCAAGCGAGAAATTGTGGTTGTGGCAGGAAGCTGGGGTTGGAATTAGATTGTAAGTCCGCTATCCTACCGAATGTGAGCTATGAACCCGTTATTAATCCAGATATTGCTCTAGCATTCTCTTTTTGGCTATGACCCGGAGGTGATCCAGAACTTTTGCCTCAATCTGTCTTATTCTTTCCCTGGTTACTCCGTATTTTTCCCCTATTTCCTGCAAAGTGCAATCCCATCCATCCTCTGTTCCGAAGCGAAGCTTCAAGATCTGACGTTCCCTGGCGTCCTTAACCTGCCCGATTAGATGTTCTATTTCCCGTTTAAGGTGGCAAAGATTCACTTCTTCAAAGGGACAAACAGCCTTTTCGTTTTCTATGAACTCGATAAGTTGACTATCCTCATCCTCCCCAATAGGCATATCCATAGAGGTAGATCTGGTAATTACCCTTTGAGCTCTCTCCACTTTTTCTACAGAGAGTCCAGCTCTTTCAGCGATATCTCTAGGAGTGGGAGTTCGACCCAATTCCTGTTCCAGTTCCTGATGTACCTTATTCACTTTCTTTATTAGCTCTGTAATGTGAATGGGAACTCTAATGGTACGGGATTGATCTGAAATAGCTCTGGATAAGGATTGTCTTATCCACCAGCTGGCATAGGTGCTAAAGCGATTTCCCTTTCTATAATCAAATTTGTCTACAGCTCTGGAAAGTCCAATATTACCCTCTTGGATGAGATCCAGGAAAGGAACTCCTCTTCCTGTATACTTTTTAGCAAAGCTCACCACCAATCTGAGGTTGGCCTTGATCATTTTATCTCGGTACTTCTCATAGCTGTAATTTATCTGTTTAGTCTCCTCTCTGAGTTTCAGAAATTTCTTCATATCTTCGGGTGGCTCAAGATTTCCACTTTTTTCCTCAGTTAAGCTGATCACAAAGTTGGTTAGCTTCTTTACCTTTTTGAATTTCTTGGCTATCCCCCGAAGGTCTTCTTCGCTTATTCCCTGGCTTCTGGTAAGGGAAAGGAAATGAGCATTTTTCTCAGCTAACTTAGCCACTTCCAGAATCTTTCCCCGAAGAATTCTTTTGTTTTGTCTTATCTTTCTTCCATAGTCCTTTTCCTCATGGGGGGAAAGAAGAGGCGTTCTTCCGATCTCCTGCAGGTATCTTCCAATTCCATCATTTGTATCCAGACTTAAAGATGATGAAGTCTTTACTTCCCCTGTTTCTTCATGAACCATATCTATTTCTTCTTTATGTATCAAGTGCAAAACATCCCCTATCCTCTCCGGGCTGGAAATCTGATTCTTGAACTTTTCTTCCATCTCCTTAGATACGGATCTGATCTTTCCTCTTTTAGCCAAGGTTCTTTTAGTCTCCTTTTTCATAAAATCACCTCGATATGATTTGTTTCTTTAAACGAGTCAATTCCTGAAGCCACCTTTCAACTTTTTTTTCTTCTCCTTTACCCTCACCCGCTTTAATATTTTCCCTTAACTCATTGATTCTTCTCCGGATGTTGTTTCTCTCCAAGGACCCCATAAGATCTCTGACTAAGTTTTGTTTAGAGTCCTCCTCCCAGTAAGACTTTGATAGAGAGAAGGATGAAATGAGAGAAGATAGATTTTCTTCCTCTAGCTGACCTGCAAGTTTTGCTGAGGCCACCCTTCCCTCTTTTAGTGAATTTATTAGTCTCTCGGCGATCAAGCGGTAAGATGGGTTCCGAAAAAGATGAGCATCCCATTTCTTTTTTACTATGTTTATGATCTCCTCGTCATCCAACATAAGCTGAAGCAACATTTTCTCCATTTCTTCCCGTCCATTTTTTTTCCTCAAAGAGGGACTCCGAAAAAGGTCTTTGTTGCTCTTTCTTTTGAACTTTTCAAACTCTATCCCTATGGATTCCTCATCCAGGTCGAGCTGGTGAGACAATTTCTTTATAAAATCTCGAATTCTGACTAGATTTTTGTTTTTGCCAAGCGTGGGGAAAAGGGCATTAAGAATTTCTATTTTATCCTCCAGCTCCAGGGAGGGTCTTTTTTCCATCTCCTGTTTCAGCCGGTAGTCAAAGTATGCTGTAGCCTCAGCTTTCTTTCTCAGGAAAAGGTCCCCGCCTTCTTTGACAAGATCTGCTGGATCTTTTCCCCGGGGCAGCGGAATGATCTTTATTCTGAGGTCCTCCTCCAGGAGAAGATCAATTCCCCTTAAAGTGGCGGCAACTCCTGCTCTATCATGATCATAAGCGATGAAAATCTGATTGGTATAGCGTTTGATGGTTCGGGCCTGCCAGGGAGTGAGAGAGGTACCCAGGGAGGCTACCACATTCCTTATCCCCACCTGATGAAGGTGTATGAGATCGGTATAGCCTTCCACCAGGATGGCTTCATTTTCCCGTCTTATGGCCTCCTTGCTGAAGTTTAACCCGTACAAAGTTTTCCCCTTATCGAAAATAGGGGACTCAGAAGAGTTAAGATATTTGGGCATGGAGTCATCAATAACTCTGGCTCCAAAACCACAGATCCTTCCTCTGGAGGTGAAAATGGGAAGGATAATTCGGTAGCGAAAATAGGCGCGCTCTTCTTTACCCCCAGCAAGGAGAAGACCCAATTTTTCCAATTTTTCCCAAGAAAGATCTCTTTTTTGACAAACCCCCAGAAACTCTTTTGAAGAGGGAGCGAAACCTATTTTAAATGTCGCCACCGTCTCCTCATCAAACCCTCGCCCCTTGAGGTAAGCTTGAGCCCGCTTATTTTTCTTTAGTTCCTCCTGAAAGATTTCCGCTACCAGCTTATTGATGCGGTATAGCTCTTCTTTATAGATGCTGGCCCTGTCCTCCTCAGCCGAGAAGCTTACCGGTATTCCTACTTTCTCTCCCAGGTTTCTCATAGCCTCAGGAAAGGTGATTTTCTCCCATTTCATAAGGAAACTGAAGACATTTCCTCCTACCCCACAGCCAAAACAGTGGAAAAGCTGTTTCTCAGGTGATACCATGAAAGAAGGAGTCCTCTCTTGATGGAAAGGACAAAGAGCTTTGTAATTCTTTCCCGCCTTTTTTAAAGGAAGATATTCAGAAATTATCTCCACAATATCTGCTCGCTCCCTAATATTATCGATCAGTTCCTCTGGAACAAATCCGCTCATTTAACCCCACCCCTTAGGGAGGAATTTATCCTTGTAAATATTGAGGGCGTATTGATCTGTCATTCCAGCAATATAGTCTACCGCTAGTCTTCCTATTTCCTCAGGGGAAGCATCTTTTCTTGGAATATCTGGGAAACTATGGGGGTTTTCCAGATAAAACTCATATAGGTCGGTTACTATACGGTAGGCTTTTCTTGTTTCCACACCTAAACTCTGACTTGAGTAAACTTCTTCATACATGAAATCCCTGAGCTCATTAAAGCTAGCTAGAATCTCTTGATTCATCTCCAGATGAGCTTTATCCCAGTTTCTTCTGACGATATCTTGAACCAGTGCATCAATCCTCTCCCGGTGAATTCTCCCCAGAGTTTCAAGAGGCCTCTGGGGCAAGTCACTTTCCTTTATTATCCCTGCTCGGATAGCATCATCGATATCGTGATTGACATAGGCTACACAGTCAGCCATCCTCACTATCTCTCCTTCCAGAGTATAGGGGTGGCTTTCCGTCTCTGGATCAAGCACCTTCTCTTTGTCCAGGGAGTGGTTTAAGATGCCGTCTCTCACTTCCCAGGTTAAGTTCAACCCTCCCTTATCCTCTAACTTCTCCACCACCCTCAGGCTTTGTTCATTGTGCCTAAATCCCTTGCTATGAACATCATTGAGTGCATCTTCTCCGGTATGACCAAAAGGAGTGTGTCCCAGATCGTGACCAAGGGCGATAGCTTCGGCTAAATCTTCATTTAGTCGAAGGCTGCGGGCAATGGTTCGGGCAATTTGACTTACCTCCAGGGTGTGGGTTATTCGAGTTCGATAATGATCACCAAAGGGAGCGATGAATACTTGGGTTTTGTGTTTAAGACGGCGGAAGGCTTTAGAATGAATTATTCTATCTCTATCTCTTTGGAACTCGGTTCTTAAAGGACAGGGCTGCTCTTTCTTATTGCGACCCTTGCTTTTTCTACTTTTACTGGCCCAGGGAGAGAGGAATTCTTCCTCGAACTCTTCCTGTGACAGGCGATCAAACATCCGGGGTATCAAGATCTTTTCCACGGTCCTCTTAAAGTTCTCATTTTTTCTGGGGTAAGGACTTTTCAATTTCTCCCAGTTTTTGCATAAACTTCTTGGCTTTACCGGGGGTAATTGAAATGACACTGTCATAGACAAAAGGCCCCACCTTCGTTAGGTAAGGAGCAAAAGTGGAGCCCTGCATCCATTTACTCATCTTTTCAGAAAGAGGGGATATACTCAGTAAGATAAGAATTGCACTACAAATTAAGATACCCTCCCCTCCTCCCAGCAAGAATCCTCCTGCCCGGTCCAAACCTTTGACCAGGGAGAACTTGGCCATCTTGTGGAGGATTATCCCTGCTAATCCAAAGATCAAAGCAACAAAGACAAAGATAAAAGCAAAACTGACCACATTGGCAATTTTGGGAGGTATACTCTCGAATTCACCCCAAATAAGCCCTCCCAGGACTTCATACCTATTTATGGCGAAGATGAGGCCCAGGAAGATACCTATTAATCCAAAGGCTTCTCTGAACAGGCCTTTTATTGCACCTCTAATGACAAACAGGACGAGTATGACTAAGCAAATCAGGTCAAGATGGTTCATTGAGCTTCTTTTTCTACCCTTTCCAAAAGCTGTCTGATTCTTTCCCTGGCTTTTCTATTCTTTTCCTTTAGTTTATAAAGTTCATCAGCGATATTTAGACAGGCCAAAATACTAATTTGCTCCCTCCCCTTTTCATTGGTGGAGGAAGCAATTTTCTTAACTTTCCCATCCACGTAAGAAGCTATAGCTTTGAGGTATTCTTCTCCCTCCTTGGCTTTAAGATGATATTCTCTATCGAAGATAAGAATTTTCACCCCCATGAATGAGCTCAATTATTCCTTATAATTATCTAATATACTATAAAAAAATTGGCAAATGTCAACCTCTGCTTCATTTTTCCATCTTGTCAAAATCATCTAACGAGTAACCCAGGTAGTGATTGTTGAATCAGGTATGTTAAGATAGGTGTGTTATAAGAAGGGTTAAAGATGGTAGTATGTTTCTCGGTGCTGGGGATTGGCTAGTTGAGTCATTCTCTCCAGATTGGGAGAAAGCTTTTTATGTGTTTGTCTTTTGAAAGGAGGGGCAAATTGGTGGCTGACCCACCGACCCACCTCCAACTAGGTAGCCGAAGCGATACTGGCTAAGCCATCTTAGGTGATTTGATATTTAATATTTAATATGACAATGCTGTCAATGCAAAGTAATTATGTCACCCTTTCTGCAAAATAAAAATGTCATACCCCTACCGCTAAAGCTTCCCTTTGGGGAATTCT
>JABUBK010000327.1_pt1 | contig 11345 bp, 13 predicted proteins | sample 7332671 | NCBI WGS metagenome assembly JABUBK01 (sample SAMN07256342, study PRJNA390944) | subsurface metagenome | isolation source: Methane hydrate marine sediment | place: Pacific Ocean: Eastern North Pacific, ODP site 1244 | collected 2002
AAGAGATTGTAGCGCAGCGTCAGCGTATATGCCCAGTTGGACCTTGTGTCTCTGTGTAAGTTTCTCAGCACGTTCTGTTTTGAAATCAACTACTTTAACTTCACCCGGCTTGTCGAGATTCTCCAACAGGTCTATCTTGCCCTTAATAACAGCCCCTTCGGACACGTATTCAAACTCCTTTTCTGTCGCATGTACTCGTGTCGATGCCCTCTCCTTCTTGCCTCGATAACTCCGAACCTGATGAAAGGCCACCTCCTTCAATGCATCTTTTGCCTCTGGTGAAGCATAGGGCAAGAAGAGCTGCTGGTCAACCAGTTGGTGCAGGCGCTTGTCAGACACCTTTCGTCCGTCTTTCCACTCATTGTGGACCGCCAATAGAACTGCGTGGACAGCTTCACCATAACCCAGTTCTTCAACAAGCCGAGGAACTTATAGTCCCAGCCACATCTTAAGTACGAGTTCAACTGGCTGAAGGACAGATTCAACTCGGTATCCCTCGACAATACTGGGGCACTGGTTTTCGAAAGTCTTAGTGGCTTTATTACCTCCGCGCCATCCTGCATTGCTGAACACTTGGCAGAGTAAAAGAGTGTACTTGGGCTACAGCTACGTTTCAGGCCCTCAATCTGGTCGGCATGTGTAAGATAGAGATACCGTTTAGACCTTGTAACGCCCACATAGAACAATCTGCGCTCATCATCATCGCAGCCCTCGTAGCGAGCAGCTGAGAAAAGACTACGTGGCAGAAGCCATCTGCCTCTCCTACCAGTTAGAGATGAAGGGAATTTTCCGCTCGTCAGGCAAGGTAGAAATACAACAGGAAATTCCGTTCCCTTTGCCCGGTGTACTGTCATGATGGTTATAGCATTTACTCTAGTTGGGTCGTCCTTTCCACCTTCCTCATAGTTGTAGACCCACAGTAAAAACGTGTAAGGATTGTGACTTTGGTCGTATTTGTTTTAAAAGGGTATCGGGATAGGGGCAATTGTCCACCTGGAGTTCATCATATATGCGACAACATAGAGCAAGAAAGCCAGCTATCCTTTGATACATCGAATAGACTATGTCTATAGTCTATTCGATATGTCGAAAATACTATGTTTGTAGTCTCTTCGATGCTTCGAACGCATAACCTGAATGACCTTCTTCTTGAGTTATACTATGTATTGATATGGCTCAACCTAATAGCAATTCGATAACAGAGTAGCCCTCAGACATCCTCACAAGCCATTCTGGGCGATGAAAACATCCTTTGTAGGCATTGGGATGTTGATCTACTCCCAGTAACTGTACCACTTTGTAAGTTAATCCCATCGGTTGTAGCTAATTCGATGTATCGAAAAGACTATCCATATAGTCTTTTCGCCTTTAACCTGTTCTAATCAGTTTTATCGAGTGAATGTAATTCACTATACGACGATGTATACGCCTCAGATCCAATGTAAGGACCTCTACTCGTCTTGTAAAGCCTTCTTGATACCTGATACTGATGCAATCCAATAATATCCAGATATACAGTAGTATTTGTCTCTCAGGAGATTGATGTGATGCCGTAACCGTTTTGTTTCGCAGCTGCGAAAATTATATCAATTTCGTGGTGGGTGATGTCTCATTTCGTAATCATATCACGGCATACGCCGTTCTTATCTTTAGTAGAGTAAGCTCATTTGGAGCATATGCTAACACCGCTCGAATTAGCATATGTGTTAGCATACACGTAAGCTAACGCCATCCGAATTAGCATATGTGTTAGCACACACGTAAGCTAACGCCATCCGAATTAGCATCCTTGTTATCTAACGAATGAGCTAACACCCCTCATAAGTGAAAGTCCACCTGCCTTCAATTCATTCGTCAGTCAATTAAAGGTAGCTTTAAATTGTTTAAGTAATTGTGTGTTCTGCCGTATATTCGCCAGGCTCGTAATAATGTAATTATGCAGATCCTGTTCATTCAGCTCAAGACCGAAACCCTCAACAAGTAATTTGACATTCGTCCACCACAAAATCATATCCAATACAGCGTTATATTCAAATTTTGAAGGTTTCGAACCCAGTTTCCAAACTGTAAGAGTGTCAGAAATACCGTTCATGGTTATCTCGAACTTAACTTCTTTTTTACTCTTTTTCTGACCGATTATCCCGTGCGAATACTGAATATGTCCGGAAAGTCCTTGCCTGGTCCGTAAGGCTTTGTCGCAATATGGACAGATAAACCCTTTGTAAAGTGGATTATTAGCTTGGTAATTATACATTTTCTCTCCTCCCTATACTGTGATATATACGCTATAGACATATACGATAAAAGGATGCTAGCAAGCTTTTCCAGTAGTTATCATTCATATATATAACCTCCATAAGGTAGAAACTTTAAAATTAATATGGCATGTGCTGTTCTGATTCTCAAGCCGGCAAGTGCCGTAGTCTTATCCGGTGAAGTACTGCTTAATTATACAGGTATAATAATATATTTATTAATTATACTTGACAATTAAGTGTTTGTATAATACAGTATAATACAATACCTTACTACATTACAATACATTAGAAGGAGATTGGCATGCAAAACATATCGTTCTCTATACCTATATCGGGAGTAATCAATTTTGACAGAGAATCTATTACGCTAACAATAAATAGGACAGAAACAACGATACACATCGAACCGGAAACTCCAAAAGGGAAGCATATATTGCTGGAACCGGGTAAGAGTCTGTACGACCTCGTCCTGGAAACTGCCCGGCAGGTTGTTAAAGATGAATTCGAAGAAAACCAGTTCACCGCCGCTCAACTCTACCACACAGCACTAGATAGATATCCCAATCTAAACTTGAAGAGAAACAGCTGGAACTCCCACGTTATCGGCTCTGCCCCAAATCACCCGTCCTATCATCACTTTTCTTCAAGTCATCGGTATTTCCGTTACCTGGGAGAGGGTAAGTATTCCCTAGACCCCAACATTGATCTCTAGACCAGTACGTTGAGAGTAATTTCGGGTAAGACAAGACCACCCGGGGAGGCATGAAATGCTAAAGAGTAAGGTATCTTCAGAGAAAACCGCAAAGAATGCGACACTACAGATGATCGGTCTGACCAGAAGCAGCAGCCAGGAGGTGGCGGATGGCTACGGTCCGTCCATACAGAAGAGCGAGCTTATAGCTGATGCCAAGAGCCAGAGGTATCGGATGGATTCTACCCGTGACATCATCGAACCGGCCACTATCCAACTGGAAGAGAGAGACCTGTTCAATGGGGTCATGGCTGAAGCGGTAAGCCTTAAGAAGGAGAACAGGTGTGATGGTCTCTGCTTCTCTCGCTGTGATAGACTGAGCCGGCGTTTTGACGCTGCCCTGCAGATAGCACTCGACTGCAAGAAAAACGGACTAGCCATTCGCTTTGTGCGTGAAAACCAGTGGCTGAAGCCTGATGATGAACCACTGCAATTCGTCCTCTTTGTCCTGCAGGCCTTCGGTGTGCATACTCAGACCGGTATTTCAATGGCCAACCTGCAAGAGGGACGCCGGCGCGCGGCGTCAGAAGGTAAGCTTCCAGGCGGTGCCGGCCGCGGGATGCTCGGTTATACTCTTGAGGCTAAGAAGTTCACCACTAATTCATTTATCAACATTGTCGATGAGATACTGGACAAGGCCTTAAGGGGAGAAAGCATTAACGGCATTACCAGGGTGTTACAGGAGAGGGAAGTGAGGGCCCCGGTAAGTAACAAGATAATAACCCGTGCCACGGTGGCCAGTGTTCTGCGTAATGCCCGGCGCTACGCTGGGATATGGCACTGGGGCGGATACGAACTGAGGAACCTGATTCCTGCCCGGATATCAGAAGAGCAAGCAGAGCGTATACTGGCCAATCTGAAGCGCAACCGTGAAAAAAGTTTTGGGTTCGGTAAAGGAAAATGGCTGACCTCACGGGTCGTCTGCGGTGTATGCGGACACAGGTATGCCCTTAACACAAGGAATGGCTGCGTATGCCTGCGCTCTAACCCCCTAGTAGCTCAGCCGCCATGTTACAACGTAAGAATCTCCTGGCGTAGACTTAGCCTTACTGTTTGGGATACCTTTATTCAGGCTATGACCGGCTTCGATGAGCTGGAATTGTATGTCAGGGATAAACGACGCGCCTGGAAAGCTCAAAGAACGAAGATGGAGCGACAGGTTAAAGTTCTTGAAGAACAGAGCAGGCGTCTCGAGCAGAAAAGGCGACAGTACTCATGGCAGCAGGCTGAAGGTATAATAAGCGAGGAGGAACTGCGAACGGTATTCAAGCAAATAAAGTCAGAAGAGAGTGTAATCGGCGAACAGATAAGCCGATTGGAGCACTTCAGGCGGGAGCCGGCGCCGATGGATATGGCCACTTTCAAGAAGCTGGCTGAATTCTGGCCGGGGGAGATAATCGGTAATTTAGCTAAGGTCACGGACGATGTGAGGGCCAGGTTTGCGGAGATGTTTGACTTGCATGCGATCATACGTCCCGACGGACATCCGGATGGTTATCACGTTGATTTAACGGCTAACATCCCTCTCGAAATGGAAGGTGATAAGCCCGGCGCCTATGACATGGTGTTTGGATCATCGGGATGTATGTTCAACCATAATAAAAACAAGGCTATGAAAACATCAACTCGAGCCTATTATCTAACTACTACCATTTGCCAATAATTTGTGATAATATTACAGAAGAGATTATCGATGGATTGCCATGCATTACGAGATTTTCTGACAAGTGGTGATAGCCTTCAGGTATACGAAGCCGATAAGTCAATCTTTACTTCGGAGAAGGCAGGCTTACTACCTTTACTTGAATATATCGACAGGTTTTCTCCCTGCCATCAGCAGGTAACAATATTTGATAAGATAATGGGTAATGGCGCGGCATTGCTATCCGTTTTGGCTAATTGCCAAAAAGTTTACAGTCCATTGGGCAGCCAACTGGCCATCAATACACTAGATAAATACCTTATAAGTTATCACATAACGAATATAGTGCACTACATTAGAAAAACCCCAAGGGGAGAGATGTGTCCTATGGAGAAACTATCGTTGCATAAAGACCCAGAAGAATTCCATGCAGCAATCACAAATATTATCAACACCCGTGATAGTAAAATGTAGCCAAAATTTTTCATGGAATTAACTCTAGTTAACGAAACACCGGGCGGAGTTATTTGAGAGAAAAACAAGGCGGCATATTTGTGTTTCTTGTATTAACCGCAAGTTAGAATCATTAAAGGAGGAAGGATTAGTGAAATATCGCAAGTTTGGTAAGCTGGACTGGGAGGTATCAGCGCTTGGCTTTGGTGCTATGCGACTACCCTTGACCGACAGCGATCCGGCAAGTATAGATGAGCCTGAAGCCATTCGGATGATACGATACGCCATTGACCACGGTGTCAACTATCTTGACACGGCATATATGTACCACTCCGGGCGCAGTGAGTGTATAGTCAATCGGGCACTCCAGGATGGCTACCGCGAGAGAATGAAGCTGGCCACGAAATTACCCGTCGGTCTTGTCAATTCAGCCCAGGATTTTGATCGTTATTTGAACGAACAACTTGAGCGTTTGCAGACAAAGATTGACTTCTACCTACTGCACGGATTGAATGGTCAAACTTGGCGCAAGGCACAGGAACTCGGTGTGCTGCATTGGGCTGAGGACAAGATGACACAGGGGAAGTTTGAACACCTGGGCTTCTCCTTCCATGATGACTACAAGACATTCAAGGAGATCGTGGATGCTTACGATAACTGGGCTCTCGCCCAGATTCAGTACAATTATATGGACGTAGATTACCAGGCCGGCCGTCACGGGCTAGAATATGCGGCAGGCAAGGGACTGGCAGTCGTCATTATGGAACCGTTGCGAGGCGGACGGCTTGCCAAAGAACCCCCGGCGTCGGTGGCCAGGTTATGGGATACTGCTCCACAGAAGCGTACCCCAGCTGAATGGGGGTTACTGTGGGTATGGAACCAGCCTGAGGTCTCAGTGGCTCTCAGTGGTATGAGTACCATGGAGCAGGTAAAGGAAAATATAGCTACCACGGACAGCTCCGAACCGAATAACCTTACCACTGATGAGCTATCACTTATTGAGGGAGTGCGCGAAGCCTACAATGGATTGAGCCCGATCCCATGCACCAGCTGTGGGTACTGTATGCCCTGTCCAAATGGTGTGGAAATCCCGAGAATTCTCCAGATGTATACTGAAGCAATAATGTACGATGACCTGCAAACAGTGCAGTCCCAATACCAGAATCCCGACATTCTGAAGGAGGAACAGCGTGCCGACCAGTGCCTTGAATGCGATGAGTGCTTGGAAGCTTGTCCACAGGAGATACCCATCCCAGAGTGGCTAAAGAAGGCACACGAACTACTTAAACCAAAACAATAATCGCCCAAGAGAGGACAAGTTGTCCAAATTTAGCTACCACTGGACAAACATCGGCATGACGACATGAATGTAGTTATCAACCCCCACTGGGCGGATAACGCCGGGGCTTGATGGATTGGTAGTCTCCAGAGCTACCTGTGCCTCACGAAGCACACCAAGCACCTCAATTAGATACTTGCCGTTGAAGGCAATCTTCGACTCCTCACCCTCGACAATAGCATCAATCTCACCAACATCATCGCCTACTTCCTCCGACCGAGCTGAAATTGTTACCTTGCCCGGTGTTTTCTCCCCACCAGGGGCTATCACCAAACGAACAATACCACCGCCATCACTGGCAAAGATAGAGGCTGTCTTGGCCGCCCTCAAGAATTGAGCGACATCAACTACCACCCGGGTATTGTAACTCTGCGGAATAAGCTGGGCATACTGGGGGAAAGTGCCTTGCACAAGTTGGGATACCAGCTCAATATTCTTCAGGCGAAATAGAGCCTGACTCTTATTGGGATTTACCGTTATCTCAATAGCTTCCTCCTGGTCAGCCATAAGTCGATTTAGCTCAGCTAGAGTCCGTGCCGGAATAATGACCTCGGTCTTCTGGCTAACCGGGCTAACAAGAGGTAGCTTGTATACGGCTAATCTAAAGCCATCGGCTGCCGCTAGCGTCAGCAAATCACCATCAAACTCAGCATAAACACCGGTGAGCACTGGCCGAGAGTCCTCCGAGGCAGCAGCAAATACAACCTGGCTAATCCCCTGACGAAGGGCGTCTACCTCAATCTTGGTGGTAATACCACCTTCAATCTTGGGTATAGGTGGGAAATCCTTGGCATCAACCCCGCTGATTCTCGCCTCAAATCGGGCACATTTCAATCCCAGTGTCTTAGTCCGAGGGGAAAGGCTAATATCAACCTTATCGCTGGGTAAGGAGCTAATAAACTCGGCAAGGAGTCGGGCAGGAACAGTAATTGCCCCTTCTTCCTCAACCTTGGCACCAATCCAGCAACTAATAGCCATCTCCAGATTAGTAGCAGCCAGCTTAAGTCGAGACTGGTCTACGGTTAAGAGAACATTATTAGTTATAGGCAAGGTTGTTCTAGTAGCTACCGCTCTCCCCACCGTGCTAAGCCCTCGATTTAAGTTCTCCTGAAGACATGATAGTCTCATAATCCACCCCCTAAATTATATTAACCGATAGTGGTATAGTATATACCAATAATTAATCCTACTCAAGATTTTTTACACCACCTATACTATCCCTTTCTATTTACTAAAAGTCATCCTATCGCTCTGTCATCTTTTCCTACTCAAGTTTAATTGTCCCACTTTTGCCACCGCTTTTTCTAATTAGTCGGAGGCTCTCAATTTGAATTCTCCGGTCCACCGCCTTACACATATCATAGATAGTCAAAGCAGCAATCGCTGCAGCAGTAAGTGCTTCCATCTCCACCCCTGTCTTACCTAGGCTTTTTACCGCAGTGGTAATCTCCACTGTGCCATCCTCCTCATCCAGACTAAACTCAACCTTAACATCTCCGATAAGAACTGGATGGCACAGTGGTATTATATGAGGCGTTTGCTTGGCGGCCATAATGCCAGCTAGCTGAGCTACAGCCAGAACATCCCCCTTTGGCATGTCCCCCTTCTTTAACCGCTCAAGAGTAGCAGCCTTCATCCTGACCAGGCATTTGGCTACTGCCTCACGCTGGGTATCAGGCTTCTGAGTAACATCTACCATACGAGGGCGACCTGATGCATCTATATGGGTTAGTTCTTCTATAACAGAGGCTTTTGGCTCTCCCTTTTGTTTTTGTGATAACACAGGTCGCAGCACCTCACCTTGACTTGCTAGATTAGTAGCCAAGGCATGAGCTTCCTTGTGATAGGGGTTTCTGACATCTCGCTCAATCCACTCCCAGCGCACCTTGCGCTGACTAACAGCTTCATCTAGCTTTTCCCAAAGGTCACGATTGGCGCGTCTTTGCCACCCCCGGCTCATGCAACCAAAAAGATATTGGCTATCTGTATATATAACCACCTCTATACCCTGTGGAGTCTGCAAGATACCTTCTAAGGCAGCAGTAATCTCCATACGGTTGCTAGTGGTGCGCTTGGCTGTGCCTGAGAAGACCCGCTTTTGACTATCCTCAACGACAATGGCTCCCCAACCTCCTTGCCGTAGAACTGGGTTATAAGCCCCATCAGTATATATCTCAATCATATCACTAACTCCCAGTGGCGTCTGTAGCCAACATTCGAGCTTCCTTGAGCCATTTATCTTTGCTGCCAATTTGTCGGGCTTTAACACTACGCCTACTCAGCAGTTCCTCAAGCTCGCCCCAGAGAACATGATTTGCTTTTCTCTGGCGGGAATCATTTAGCCCTAGCACCAGATACTGGCTATTACTCAATATCTCAGCCTCGCAGCCCTGATCTATTTAGAGAGTCCCTCGATTGCGCCTCTTAGTATCATTGCATTCTGGGTCGCACCCACTTCACACCCATTGTACTTTTTTGGGTATCCCTCTTCATTTATCAGCACAACCCCCCAGTCCCCCATATTAGTAAGATTATTTTGAGTTGCACCAACATATATCTCAATCATCTTTTAACCCCCTACTTGAGTGAACGGTCTATCTTTAGGTATGTAGCCCTCGTCCAGGCGGTGGTGCAATGGCTTTCTGGCAACCGCCTCTTCAATCAATTGTTTTAGCCCGTCTGAGGATACACCACTGCGCAAGGGCTGCTTCAGGTCTATTTCATCCTCGGCTAACAAACAGGGGCGGAGCTTACCATCAGAAGTAAGCCGCAGCCGATTGCAATGAAAGCAGAAATGCTCACTAACTGGAGTAATGAAGCCAATGGTGCCTGTGGCATGAGGAAAACGAAAGTACTTGGCTGGTCCGTTACCTACACTGAGCAGGCAAGGCTCTAATTCTCCCAATAGTTCAAGGTGCTTCCTCATATCACTGACCGGGACAAACTGGGAGGCTGCGGTGCTCACCCCAACCGGAAGCATAAGCTCAATAAAGCGAACGTGCCATCCCTCACCAATGGTTTTAGTAGCAAAATCAAGCAGTTCATCATTATTAATCCCAGCCATAACTACCATATTAATCTTAACCGGATTAAGCCCCACAGACCTGGCGGCTTCAATGCCTTCCAATACATCACTAAGATTATTGCTGTGCCGGGTAATAAACTCAAATTTGTCCTGTTTAAGCGTATCCAGGCTTACATTAATTCGCTGTAAGCCCGCCTGCTTCAACTCAGCAGCATAACGACCAAGCAAGAGCCCGTTTGTGGTTAGAGAAATATCATTTATGGTGTCTATATGCGCTAACATCTGGATTAATTTGGGCAGCCCTGACCTCACTAATGGTTCGCCACCAGTGAGCCTCACCTTATCTATGCCTAGCTCAGCAGCAACTAAGGCTACGGTGTAAATCTCCTCGTAACTAAGAATATCTCCATGAGACATCAAGCTAACGCCATCAGATGGCATACAGTAGATACAGCGCAGATTACAGCGGTCAGTTACCGAGATGCGCAGATAATTTATAGGTCGCTGGAAGGAATCAGAAAGTCCAGTCATAGATAACTCCCTCTCGCCATTTTAGCGGATAGGATACTAATAATCAGTAAATTATATAACAAACGAGAGGGATACTTCAAAATTTTGCGTTCTGAGTCAACACCCGGTATGCTTTCCTAGCGGCTTGCCCACGATGACTAACCTGATTTTTTATTTCCAGAGGTAACTCAGCAATTGTCTTATCTAACTCAGGAAGATAAAAGACCGGGTCATAGCCAAAGCCCTGCTCACCTCTCGGTTCAAAGGTTATAAAACCCTGACACTCGCCGGAGCAAAACTCTACCTCACCATCAGGGGTAGCTATGGCAATAACACATCGGAAACGAGCCGACCGCTTCTCCCAGGGTACGCCCTTAAGTCGCAATAACAGGTAGTTAACCCTATCCTCATCGGAAGCGTTTTCACCAGCATAGCGAGCCGATAGCCGACCGGGTTCCCCACCCAAAGCATCAACCTCCAGCCCAGAATCATCGGCTAAAGCCAGTAGCTGGCTCTCAGCGGCTAAGAGCGTCGCCTTTAGCCTGGCATTTTCCTCCAGGCTCTCACCTACCTCATCAACTATAGTAGTGATGCCCTGTTCAGCTAGGGTAACCAGCTCATAGGGAAGGCTTTGGAGCAGACTCTTATACTCGCCTACCTTGGCTTGATTGTTTGTCGCCAGGAGTAACTTACGGCGCAATAGAACTCCAAAATAAACAATTGTCTCAGAGATTACCGATAAACTCGTCGAGAGTCATGGCAGCCATGGTCAAGGTCTGAAGCGTGCCTCTTGCACCCAATTCTACAGCTACTTTAGATACAGCCTTGTTGTCCTGAGCTTCTATGATGTTTACAAAGTCGTATGGTCCTAGAAGAGCATACTGGGCTGGTATCTTAACCCCCATAGCCTCGACTTCCTTATTAACCTCTTTGATTCTCCGTGGATTCTCTTTTATGGTCTTCCTTCCCTGGTCAGTTAAGGTGGTAAGCATAACATAAGTTGCCATTCGTTTACCTCCTACTCAAATATCAGGCGAGTACCATCATGCCGTTCCCAGATGATAGCCACTGCCATTGACTCAGTCAAGGTCAACAAACCTTCCCGCTAGTTTTTCCATTACCTGCGGCATAGTGGTGTATTCCATCTCCTCTAGAGGCAGACGGTGCGGTTCAAAGGGGCCATGAGCACGCATAAAATCAGCGACATCACTCGCCTGCTGGCGGGCATTATCAAAGGACTTATCAGCAAACATATCACGAGGTCCCACCAGCTTGCCTCCAGAAAGTTGAAAGCCAGCCGCTGTCACTCTGGGCACGGTGTGATGATACTCGACCACTATTGCGGATAAGACCTCATCTGGGGCGTG
>JABUBK010000328.1_pt1 | contig 11309 bp, 12 predicted proteins | sample 7332671 | NCBI WGS metagenome assembly JABUBK01 (sample SAMN07256342, study PRJNA390944) | subsurface metagenome | isolation source: Methane hydrate marine sediment | place: Pacific Ocean: Eastern North Pacific, ODP site 1244 | collected 2002
TAGGATATGTAGATGTGATGCCTGAGCTAAACATCGGGCGGGCTGTTCTCAGCTACCTTGTGCACCCAAAATATGACAGAATGGATCTCTTTCATAACCTTATTGAGTGTGCACTACACCGCTCTAAAGAGTTAGAATTGGATATAGCCCACGTAAATTTTCCATATGAAAACGGGAGGGCCAAGAGGTTGTTCTCCAAAATGAGTTTTCATTTCGTCCGCCAATTTCTCGAACTTAAGCTTGATCTCTCTAGAGCTCATCTCCCGAATATCAGCAAGATTACCTTCCCATTGCGCCGTCTGAGACGTGGGGAAGAGGAAAAACTAACCCAACTTCAGAATCGGTCTTTCGCTAACACATGGGGTTACAGCCCCAACACCACTCATGACATAGTTTACCGCAGTAGCCTCCCGCATTGCTCTCTTGAGGACATAATCCTTGCCTTTGAGATGGATAAGCCCATTGGGTATTGCTGGACAAAAATAAACCTTGAAGAAGGTAAAGCCATAAGAAAATGTGAGGGGCGTATCTACATGCTAGGCGTGGACCCGGATCACCGGGGAAAAGGCATAGGAAAGCAGGTGCTACTAGCTGGGCTATCTCATTTAAAAAGCAAAGGCATACGAACTGTTGAATTAACGGTAGATAGTGTGAATAAAACGGCCTGTTCTCTTTACAAACCTGTAGGGTTTGAGGCCCACACAAGTAGTTTATGGTATGAAAAGGCGATAGACTAAACCCTTTCTTTAGAGATATTTGATCCAAGGTGGATTTAAGGTGAAAGCATAATTTTTTTTGCTTACTATACTCTGGCCAAGTAGTTACCAATCACTGCCATGTATTCGTTAACTATCGCATCAGCAATGTTTGACCAGCTAAATTGGGTTATTGACCCCCGAATTGAGCTTGTAACCTCTCTTTTTTTCTTTGACATTGAAAGAAGTAAAGCTATTTTATCAGCAAGGCGATGAGGAGCATTGTCTATCACCACATATCCTGTCTCACCTTGCCGAATAACATTTTCCATACACCCCACCCTGGTGGCCACTACTGGTGTTCCACAAGCCAGGGATTCTAAGGCCACTAGTCCGAAGCTTTCATAGTAAGATGGAAAAACGCACAAATCAGCAGCACTGTAAAAGAGAGGCAACCTCTCCTGCTTTACCAGCCCAGGAAAGGTGACCGAATCGTGCATCTGTAAGCTATGTGACAGGTTCTTAAGCCTTTCAACTTCGTCCCGGCAGTCTTCATCGCCACCTATCACTAGCAACTGGAGTCTTTGCCCATTTTCCAGATAGGGCATAGCCATTAACAACTTATCTATGCCCTTTAGTGGAACAATACGGCCTACAAATAAAATAATGCCGTCGCTATCCAAGCCAAGATGGCCCCGTGCGGTTTCTTTTTCTACAGATTTGAATAGATCTAGATTCACACCGCAGGGAATGACGCTGATGAGTTCCGGTGAAGCATCATAATAGTGGATGAGATATTCTTTTTCTCTATCTGTAGGGGCAATGATACGGTGACAATCCTTAATCAACACTTTTTCAGAGTTGATTCGAAGATCTGGCTCACGCTTGCCTATGCCGATTGCATTCTTTACCGCACCCAGGGTATGTAACATGGTAATATGGGGGATATTCCACCATCGCTGTATCCATTTTCCAACCCAACCCGAAAGCCAGTAATGGCTATGTATCAGATCATAACGAAGCCCATTCTGTTTCCTGAAATTTTCAACTTCACCCGCAAAATCAGCAAGATGCGGATAAATGGCTAGCTTTTCTATTTCTTCTTCTTGCCCTGCCTTGAGATGGATAAGTCGGGCATTTTTACCCAGTTTTACAATCTGATCGTATACTGGCTCGTGGGCACGGGTATAAATATCAACCAGGTGCCCCCGTCTTCCAAGTTCACGACAAAGCTCTCGGATGTAGACGCTCATGCCTCCGTTATTTTCCCTTCCCAGCTTACCCAGAGGGCAACTGTGAACACTAAGCATAGCTATCTTTAGTTGCATTATTCCTTTACATGCCCCTCTTTGCTCGTAGAAAACCTCGTTGCATTTTTGTTGTTGTGCTCATTTAAGAACTATCTTGCATCCTTGAAGTGGGATTTCTTTTCCCCCGAGGCGATATTTGTACTCTTCGGCTCCTTTAAGGAAGTCAAATATTCTTCTGCCTCTCTCGATGCTATCTTTGATACAAAGGATTTTGGAAATCAAGCCAATACTTAAAGATCTGTAATGAGGGTTGTATCCACTGTTGTAAAGGTAGACTGTGTCATTGTAATCAAAGATCATGACAGCGGCTACCGGTTGTGCATCAAGTTCTAGAATGCCGATTCTAAGAAGCCCTGCTTGGGCCATGGCCTTTGCCAGGGATCTGAAAAAAGATTCCCTCTTTGTGGTCATAAATATCTTCTTATCCTGCCTGCTTTCTTGAAAAAACTTCAGAAATAAGTCAATTGCATCTGTAACAGCCTCGCTGTCCTCAATAACTCGGTAATCTACCTCACCTGTTTCCCACAGTCTTCTTAGTTTGCGTCTCACTTCATGCCGCTGTTTGCTGTTCAATATTCCCAAGTATTCCTCCCAGGTAGGAGGCAAATCCAGCTCCAGAGAAACATCCTCCACCTTGCAAGAGACTTCATAACTCCGTTCCTCTGCAATGCTTACAAGATGAGTGAGTACTGTAGAGTCAGGTCTCAAGGGCCTCAAGCTCAGGCGTCTGATATCTTTCTGCTTCAAATCGTCAAGAAGGATGTTGAAAAAATCGTGCTCCCTTCCCGGGGCAATGACAAAGTCTAAACAGTCACAAACATCAGCGCTACCCATGAGGCAAGCCTCTCTCTCTTTTAAAATAAGGGGGGCGATGCCAAGGATAGTTTCCCTTTGTCTGACGGCACACAAATAGAGGTCGGCCATATAGCCAAACTCTTGCCACCAGACTTCCAGCCATGGAGGCAAAACGAAAATGCAGTCCCATTTTAGCAGGGACCGGGGGCTAAGCCAATATGAAGAAAGGCTGTCAAAGTTTTCAAAAGTAATAGTATGAACAGATTCTGGCATCTCCATATCAAATCATCAGATGATGGAAAAGGTTGGTAACATTTCAAAGCTCAGATGTCAAGATGCCCAACCCAAAACGTGATCTTAATTCCATTTGATCGTGACATCAGCAACCAATTATGCCAAGTTATCTCATCCCAATTCATAGAATAAAGCATTGTGAATAAGTAATATTTTTGATGTAGTTTCTCATGCGTTATTAAAGCCTGGGATTATATTTCACTTGCTAAAAATAATGAATAACTAAAAAGGGAGGGTCCCATGAAATACAGAAGCATCGCGATATTTTTTGTAATCGCAAGCCTTTTTCTACTGTTTGCATCCCTCCAGGCTGTGGCAGGGCAGCTGGAACGACAGTCAAATTAAGGGTCCCTACTAATCTGCTAGTGGTAACTGATGTGAACCACAAGATAGGATAAGGTCTATCCTAACAAATATTGAAGGTGTATTGAGATACGAACTACACGACGCATCTTTTACGGTGACTGTAACGTTTGATGATACAAAAGTGAGCGTTGAGGAGATTGTAGAAAGACTTTCAAAGGGAGGGTATCCAGTTTCAGGAAAACCTAAGTGAGTGCAGTGATTAATTTAAATAGGCAAAGAATTGCTTTTCTAACTTTTTTGATGAGAATTGGCGATGATCCTGTGAGCAGACCCTTATAAATTCCATTGTCATTCTGGTTCTTTCTCCTCCATCGCTGGGTCAACATGGACGATTATCCGGTCGAGATCTGCAACCTCTTCCGCCAGACAACTCTCCACTGCCTTGGCGATCTGATGACCTTCAGCGACGGTCACTTGTCCATCGACTACGATATGTGTTTCCATTTGGTATAGCCCCCCGGAGGTTCTGACCCTGAGGTCATGCGCGTCTATCACCCCTTCTACCCTCTTGATGCAATTAGCGATTTTATTCAGGATCTCGGGTTGAGGAGCGGTGTCGGTAAATTCACGAAGAGTGTTCCTGAGGATCTCCAGACCAACTTTTACTATGAAGAAGGATACCAACAGGGCGGCGAAGGAGTCAAGTATGTGCCAGGAAGGATTGATGCGCGCTCCAGCCACGCCCAGCAAGACAGCCACAGAAGAGAGGGCATCTGAACGCTGATGCCATGCGTTGGCAACAATCGCCGAGCTCCTTATGCGCCGTCCGATGTGTATTGTGTAATGATACAGAGATTCTTTCAAAGCGATGGACACACCAGCCCCAACCAAGGCCAGCCATGTGGGGTGATATTCAGTGTGACGATGGATATTCAAGCCAGCCGCTATTCCTAGATACAAAGCCGTGGCAATCAAAGCCAAGCCTACTATGGCAGATGCCAGGGTCTCGATGCGAGCATGACCAAAAGGGTGTTCCTCATCAGGGGCCTTTCGACCGATCCTCAGACCGAGCAGAACCACAAAATCGGTAAAGAGGTCTGAGATGGAGTGGACCGCATCAGCGATGAGGGCCTGGCTTTGGCCGAATACGCCAGCCAAAAACTTGAAGATAATTAAAAAGGCATTGACCAGGGCCCCGACCAGTGTAACTGACCTGCCGGCTTTCGCTGACTCTGTCCTAGATTCAAGCATAGGTTTTTCCAACAGTGGCAAACTCAGTCTTTGTTATTATTCCACACCCCCATGGGGCTCAGCCTTATTCCAGTTTGTGAATCGTAAAGTCAAGATGCCCGTTTGCGAAGGCTGTTTTCGCAAGAACAAGGAGGTAGGCAAAAGCTGCCATAAGAAACTCTTTTCATGCCTTTGAATTCACCTTTATGTATCAAGGCTCGAAGCGCTCCCCCAGCAGGTTGCCCTGAGCCCAATGCTTATATGCAATATATGGACATTCTGACAAAAGAGCAATAATACACATAATATAATAACGAATTATCTGACCCCCTCAATGTTAGATCCATTATTTGACAATGTTCTATGTAATATTTATGATTAGTAAATTAACAATAAATTGTCGAGGAGGAAATGAAATTATTTGATTTCTTTTTGCGAAAACAAAAATTACTAGAAAGCTATGTATTTGATTATCTCGCCCAGTGGAGGAAATGTCTCGAAGATTTCAAAAATGCGATGGAGCTATATCTGACCGACGGTCTTGGGGAGAAATTTGATTATTGTGTTGAACATACACATAAGATGGAATCCCGGGCAGATGACCTGAGGAGAAAGATTGAATGGGAGATGTATTCGAAAGCCCTGCTTCCCGAATCAAGAGGCGACATCCTCGGATTCTTGGAAACGATGGATCAAATCCCCAACAAGGCTGAATCAATCCTTTACCAGATTCAGCTTCAAAGACTTACACTGCCCAAAGAACTGAATCCAAACCTGCAGCGAATTGTCGATCTTTCCTGTGAGGCAATCCAACTTGTTTATCAGGCGGCAACAAACCTTATCAGCCGGAAGGGTGATATTCACAAACTTGCAGATGAAATCGATGCCAAAGAGAGTGAATGTGATCACGCAGAAAGAGACATTATAACAAAGATATTTACAATGGATATTGATAAAGCAGAAAAAATCCTGTTAAAAGAGCTCATCATCGAACTTGGGAATCTTACAGACAGGGCGGAAGATGTCTCTGACAGGCTTACCCTTTTAAGTGTAAAGAGAAGGGTCTAAATGTTTTATCTCATTTCAGCCCTATATCTTGGCTGGTCTCTTGGTGCGAACGACGCTGCCAACATATTTGGCACGGCAGTCTCATCGAAGATGTTAAAATTTATTACCGCTGCAATCCTTGCATCCATCTTTGTCATTCTCGGGGCAATTCTTGAAGGGGGAGCAGGAATAGAGACAATAGGTAAACTATCTGTTATGGACCTGGGTACGGCAGGAATCTCCTCACTTTCAGCAGCTATAGCAGTAACAATTATGACAGTCTTAAAACTGCCGGTTTCTACATCACAGGCAGTGGTTGGCTCTATCGTGGGTGTTGGAATAATGCAGAAGCATGTAACGCTTATAGGCCTCGATAAGATCATTATGTGCTGGATAGGAACACCAATCGGTGGATGTATATTCAGTATTATTTTATATCTGATTCTGGCGAGGGTTATTAATAGGCTTCAGCCATCCTGGGCAGGCTTCGATTTTATTATGAGGGTAGGCCTTATAATTACCGGATGTTATGGTGCTTATGCACTCGGTGCAAATAACGTAGCAAATGTAACTGCAGTCTTCTACGGTGCTGGCTTTCTTTCCGTCGAGACTGCCGCCCTGATTGGGGGTGTAAGCATTGCCTTTGGAATTCTAACATTCAGCAAGGGTGTCATGAAGACGGTGGGCAAAGGCATCGTAAAGCTCGATGCGTATTCAGCCCTGATAGTAGTACTATCCAATGCAATAACCATTCACATCTTTGCTGGTATCGGCGTTCCGGTATCTACATCTCAGGCAGTTGTTGGAGCAGTTTTAGGGATTGGTTTGCTGAAGAGGGCAGAGGCATTGAAAAAAGGACCAATTCTAGGGGTATTTTCAGGCTGGATTGCCACGCCCTTTATTGCTGCTCTGGTTTCAATATTTATCTATTTTGTGACTCATCTAACATATGTGGGCTGAATTTTTTCCTGTTTCTTCAGCATCGTAGAGAGTTCTGTTCCTGTTTTGCCAGCGCCTCCTCCACTTGCTTGCACGCAACTGCCTATTTTTCTAATTCCTTGACCCTTTATTCCAATTCTTCATAGGTCGGTTTTTGTCCATTTGAAAATCATCCAATTGCCCTTAAAATAAAAAACCCACATAGGAAAGATAGAGAGAATAGGTTATTGTTATTCAGAAGAGATTTGCACTAACAAATACAATATATTGTGCCCAGCTCAGCATCCGAATTTTTAAATAATACTTGCAGATCCGTTTAATGGATTTTATCCGATTTTATTTCAGTATTAAAAACGTATTGTTAAAAATTTCGGCTTAATATTTTTCCACAAATTAGCAGTAGTCTATTATTTATCGGATTAAAGAGGTACCAAAACATATTGACAGGACGGCAAAGTGAAAATAATTCTTCCTGAACCATAGAGCCACATTTACTTTTTCAAGGCCTCGGAGCGTGGCCGACCGCTCTCTCCGTGTCGAACCAATTCTATCTCAGCGAGGATTGCCAAAGCGATCTGGACCGGCTCCCGCCCACCCAGATCCAAACCAATGGGGGCCCGCACGGGGCTAATTGATCATCGGTGAATCCGTCAATGCGCAGGTGTTCCATAATCGTGCCAATCTTTCGCTTGCTGCCGATCATGCCAATATAATTGGCAGGAGTCTGCAAGGCATCACGCAGGGCGCGTTCATCGGTCACGTAATCTTCGGTGATGATAACGGCGTATGTATCTGCGGTGATGGTTGCAGGATCAAGCACTGTCCGATCACCCCGTTCCTGTTGCACGTCTACTACCTGTATATCGTAACCAACTGTGCGGGCCATTTCTGCCAGCGGCTGGCCGATATGCCCGCCGCCAACGATAAACAAAATGGGTTTGGGCGTATAGGGCTCAATAAACACAGTCACTTCCCCCCCCGCATAGCATACCAATGGCATCCGCTCTTTCTTCACGGAGGGAGTAGTGAACGGTGCGTGCTTGACCTTACGCCAAGGCCTCTTGCGCCGCCCTGGCGGATACGCTTTTCAAGCTCCCCACCACCCACATTCCCCACACATGTGCCATCGGGCCATAGGAGGAGCTTGAAACCAATCCTGGCCGGCGACCTAAAGCTGATCCTTTATTATTGCATTAAACACACGACGTTTCCTAAAAAGAATGTGTGAGAAAAGATAAAGTCCCAATAAGAGAAATATCCCATCTCGTATCATATACAAGCACATACAGAGGTTTAATGCAGCTTCCTGGCTTGTGGTGAAGCAACCACAATGGATGTCCAGGCCGCGTGCCAGGTTAAATATCAAGGCTACAAAAAATGTTACCAAAAGGAGGTTACACAGTAAAGCGGCTCCCGGGAGCCATACTCCTAAGACTAAAAAAATACCCAGGAGCAGTTCCAGCCACGGAAGAATGATGGCTGTGAGATTGATAAGTGCGTCAGGTAGAATCTTGTAATTGTAGACTGCTTCCGCAAAGGACGCTGGATGAAGGATCTTATCTACACTGGCATAGATAAACACACCCCCCAGAATCAACCTTACTACAAAAGGGAGAACCTTTGCCTGATACCATCGCCTATTTTTTCCTGATTCATGGTCTGGCGCGTGAATGCCCTGGGAATAATCAGGAAGGGAACCGTCGGCATTTTCGTGTAAATGTTTCATTCGTTTTTCCTTTTGGTCTTCTCTCTCGAACCGGGTTTTCATCTTTAAGAAGTGGTGAGACTTTTAAGGTTCACCCTGCCAGGGGCCCTCTTCAACAGGGAGATGTTGTTCTACCCAAAGACTCCAGCCGTTTACCAGAACCCGGACGTTTTCATATCCCCTGTAAAATAAATCCAGGGCTAAATCCTCACTCTCAGCACAGCTTTCCCCGTCACAGTAGACAATGAGCAGGGCATCTTGATGGATATCTGCCATCACTGTGTCGAAATTTTCGTCCACTGCATTCCAGGGAAGATTGCGAGCGCACAGAATGTGCCCATGCTCGTAGAGTTCGCTGGAGCGTGCATCAAGAAATATCGCCTTCTTGGACGAGCAAAGTTCTCTGGCTTCCTCGATCGAGATTATCATGCTCTCCCCGGACTCCAAGGTCAATCGCGCTTCCGGAGACCAGTCAGCCACCAGGGGTAGTCGGTCGGAGCGGATTTGATTGACCATAACCCCTATGATGACCGCTAAGAGAACAATCGCCCCCGCTTGCCGGAACATCCGCAATCCAATTTTTTGACTCTTTCCGTTTCCGCCATTTTCTTCATGATTCCTACTCATATGACAGATATCGGTTGGACATTCCATGCGCCATGGGATATATCACAACAGCCATAGATGATCATCCTGACCCTTTTTTAACCTTAATGAACTGGCCCCTTATCATTATGCTAATTACCGGGTTTTCAGGATAATTAGTCTTGAGGTTAAGAAACCCGTGATAGGTCTGTGGGGGACCTGGGATGCTGGTGAATCGGATCTTGAATCTTCTGCCTTTTTCGATTTCCTCCACCGTATACGTCAACTTCCCCTCAAGATTAAACTGGCTTGGCGACAATGTCAGGGGCTTGTCCAGCCCGGCCCTGATCTCAATCACCCTGGTGACGCTCTGCCCTTCCTTTCCCCGCAAATTGACATAACGCGAAGAGAGATAGATGGAAACCTTGACAAAGGCCTTTACCTCCAAATGAACCACATTCCGCCTTGGATCGTTCGTATTAACTTTAGCGCTCCAGCGGTGGGCTCCCTGGTAACCTTTTGTCCGTACCCGAATGGTGATCTTTCCCTCCCCGCCGGGGGGGATACTCCTGTCAAAGGAGGCAACGGAACAGCCTCAGCCCGGTCTCACTCTTATTATCTTGAGTGTCTCATCCCCCTGGTTGAGGACTTTAAAGATATGCCCTACGACTTCCCCTTCCATGACCTCCTTAAAATCGAATGCCCGCTCCTTCAGGACTATCTTTGGCCCCCGCCGGGCCTCCTGGGCAGCGGCAGGATAGCTATAAAGGGAGAGTAAGGCGATACAGATAATTCCAACAAGCCAACGTCTTCTCATAGGTCTGTCCTTCATTATTTGAGTTTTGCTTTATTATATCGACAAAATTCCTGAAACTTAACTTCCATTTTACGATTGAATTTGGTATCAGCTCTTTTAAAATCACCAAAAGTTTTAGTTTTTAAATCCTTCCACAGGGTCTCCCCGGGTGTCGAGGTGGGACCTGAGTCGACCCTGCTGTCCCTTGGCAATCTTATTATATACTGCCCGTTTGAGGAATTCAAGTGCTTCAGCTTCGTCCTGGTCAGTGATGATTTCCTCCAATTTCATCAACTCTTTCTCATCAAAGGCAATGCCGGTTTTCTTCAACTCTAACATCTTCCCTCCTCCTCTATTTTCTCAGTACACCGGTATCCTATGTGAAAACCATTGGGTAGTGTTCAGACAAATCTTTACCAACATAAGCATCACCGGCACTTCAATCAGCACCCCCACAACGGTTGCCAGAGCCGCCCCGGACGAAAGACCGAAGAGCATGATGGCCGTTGCAATGGCCACTTCAAAATGATTGGAAGCCCCGATCATGGCTGATGGGGCCGCATCCTCGTATCGCAATCGGAGCAGCCTCGACAAGCCATATCCGATCCAAAAAATGAGATTGGTCTGTATGAAAATCGGAATGGCAATCCAGAGGATGGTGAGCGGATTGGATATAATCACGTCTCCCTTGAAAGAAAAGAGGAGTACCAGTGTGATCAGCAAGGCAACAATGGTGATGGGTGTTAAAATATGAATAAATTTCTGCTTGAACCAATCTTCACCCTTCGCCTGAATGATCGTTTTTCTGGAAATATAGCCTGCTGCAAGAGGGAGCGCCACGTAAATACCTATGGAAAGTACCAGCGCCTGCCAGGGAACAGGAAGCCGCCCCACGCCCAGAAGAAAGCCTCCTAATGGGCCATAGAGAAAAAGCATGGTGAGGGAGTTAATACCCACCATGATTAGTGTGTGCCCGTCATTTCCCCTGGCCAGAAAACCCCAGACGAGAACCATCGCAGTACATGGGGCAATCCCCAAGAGGATGCAGCCTGCAAGATAGCTCCGCCAGAGGGGCACTTCCAGCACCTTGACCCCATTGACCAAGACCACCTTTCCAGCACCGTGCGTGGCGCCCACAGAGAGATCGAGGCCCAGTGGCATCTTCACATAATCCACCGCCTCAGGACCAATTAAGGCCAGAAATGCGGTGCCGAGAAAGAAGATGGAAATGGCATACATGGTAAACGGCTTGATTGCCCAGTTAAGGACCAGGGTAAGACCCACCGGCTTTACATTCTTTCCGGCCCTAAGCACTTCACCGAAATCGATTTTCACCATGATGGGGTACATCATAAAAAAGAGGCAGATTGCTATGGGGATTGAAACAACAGGCGCCTCTCCTACGTAAATGGCCAATCCGTCCAGGTACTTTGCCACTCCTGGGGCCACTATTCCCAGCATAATGCCTACCAAAATACAGAGGATCACCCAGATAGAAAGATACTTCTCGAAAAAGCTAAGTCCTTTTGATTCCTGGGTGACGCTTGCTTCATTTGCCATAATTTACCTCACTAAAAGAATTCGGTTATTTTTTTCTTTTCTACTGG
>JABUBK010000329.1_pt1 | contig 11309 bp, 12 predicted proteins | sample 7332671 | NCBI WGS metagenome assembly JABUBK01 (sample SAMN07256342, study PRJNA390944) | subsurface metagenome | isolation source: Methane hydrate marine sediment | place: Pacific Ocean: Eastern North Pacific, ODP site 1244 | collected 2002
GAGGTCTGTTCCCAATACAGAAGCTGGCAGGGATTCATGCTCTATCACATCTTCAGTCAAATCTGCTATTCGTCATAACCCACCAATTCGCCTATCGTTAGGGCAATTCCTAAAATAATCTTTAGACTCCGCTTCTTTTGGCACACTACTTGCAATCTAGTATCAGTGAGCTTACGAAGTCGCACAGGATAATTTCTGTTATCCGACCGGCTTGTGAGGATAGGTTACAAGTACTAAGAATTGAAGGAGGTTAAGTTATGAAAAAGGAATCCATTTTGGTAGTAGAAGATGAGGATATTATGCGGGAGTCATTAGTTGACTGGTTTTCGAGCGAGGGTCATAAGGTTGATGCTGCAAGTGATGGTGATAAGACATTAGGAAAACTTGATTTAGAAGATTATGACGTCATGATAATCGACCTTAAATTACCAGGCCGCGATGGGCTTTCGGTACTAAGGGAAGTCAGGGTGAAGAATCCGAAAGCGAAAGTTATTATCATCACGGCTTATCCCTCGATCGAGACTGCGGTGGAGGCAATGCGTGGAGGTGCCATCGACTACTTAGCAAAACCTTTTGAGCTAAACCGGCTTGAAACTTCACTCAGGCAGTCTTACGTAGCTCAGGTAGTTACTGCTCCACCTGTTGAAGCACCCATAGTTGAAGAGAAGTTTATGACCCCCTGTATCTGGATGCAGGCAGGCATAGTGCCGAAACGTAGGTGTACCCTCGAATACCAATGCAAAACTGGATGTGATTTCTATGCAGCGATGATGAAAAAAGAGAAATACCGAAAGGATCCAAGGATCAAACCTTTCATCGACAAACTTAACTCTCTATCAGCAGCAAATCAGTGCAAATATATTATGAGTGGAGAAATTTCTGTACGGTCATGTCCAAACCTTTTTCACTGCGAGAAGTGCGAATTTGACCAAATGATACAGGATAGAGTAGACCATCGCCTCATCATTAAGGCCGCGCACAGAAAAAAGATTCAGCCGGCTGACACCGAGTTCTTGCTACCGAAAGAGATCTTTCAGACTCGCCTGGAAAGACCTACACAGAAAAGGGAACGTTCTCAGTAAGTGTGCTATGTATGCACCCTGTGTTTTTCCACGCAACCTTGACCCCACTTTCAATCCTTTTTGACCCCCTTCCTACGCGAGATTGTATCTGCCAAAGGGGTTGATTTTCGATGACAACTCACCCCAAAAGGGTCAGTCTTGATTGCAGAACACAACCCAGGTCCTGGTATTCGAAAATCTATCAGGAATGTGTGTTTTTTTCCTCTCCCTTTGTTAAAAGATGGAAGAGTGTTCCGATAATTCCCCAGATGAGGCTCACCCCGATTACTGCTTTTTGCCATCTTGAAAAGTGGAGCACGTCCCTCTTTTCTATTTCCATCGTTTCCCCAACTGAAATATTCGTTACCACGCCATGCCCCATGCCGTCGTTAACTATTATTTTCCACTTTCCTTCCACATCCGGTGAAAATACAAACCTACCATTCCTGTCGGTAAATCCGTGTTGAAATTCTGTCTCTCCATCGCTGGGGGAGTAAATCCTAGTCTCACTGTAAGACATTGGCGTTCCATCGTCATAGGTAACTTCTATCCCGATGCCACCTTCAATCTGTTTGTGTATTATACCGTGAGCAAAGCATATGCTTTTTAGCGATACCATAAGAAAAATAAGGAAGATGGCTCTCGTGCTCATCAGTTGTCAAATTCCCGTATGCAGAAGGTCAGGGAACACCCTTTCCCTTTATAATGAGCTGTAATCAAATATCTCCCCAGCGTGGTAACCTTCAGTAAGGCGAGACCATCTTTGTTCGTTCGAAGAAAGAAATTCTCTTTCCCATCAAGCGAAATCGAAAATGTTGATGTGGCTGGCTTTCCCTTATATAAGAGTCTTAACGGCAATTCCTCGCCCTTTTTCAACCTGGAAATATCCTTTTCCGGCACAATTTCTATTAGACAACCGAGCGTATAGGAAACTTTATCTTCAGTCAGCTCTCCCACCAAAACTATAGATTTTGCGAAGTACAAGGGTTCTTTCACAGGTGGTTTCTTCAGAGAAAAGCTAATGAGGTGTATCCCTGCTGATTTAAGAACAACCTCGGCAACCCTGCGATTTTTCTCATCCCTCGTTTCGTAGGTATATTCCTTCTTATCAGGGCTGATAATCCTCATGTCATGGAGTAAACGGTCAGCTAAGATAACACTGCTTTTCGGGAAATAGTGACCACTGCAGATAGAAACAATTGTTTTTTCCCCTGGAAGAGGGTAGAACTCTTCCAGGTCTATCCAGTGTTCATGAGAAACAGCGCTCGAACAGAGTAAAAAAACAAACATCCATACCAGAGATAACTTTCTCATTTGTTATCTCCAATTCCAATTCTGACTTTTTTCCCGACTCGTTGAAACTCAGCTTTCCTTGGTTAGAATCTATACATAAGCGTGGTGTTCGCCCTCATGCTTTCCATCCCTTTACCAAATTCCAAGCCGGTTTTAAAGATTATATTCTCTCCACCCAATGGCATATATACCCCTGGAAGGATGGACCAGCTATCTTCAAAATCCTCAAAACATCCCAAGAACTCTACCCCTGCTGCAATCCCGTGTGGATCGTCTGAAATGGGCACCTTTACCCCAAGAGCCCATTCCTTTATCGTCTCATCTCCATCCTTTCCGTATTTGAGGTTGAGACTGATATTGCTGTGCGTTCGAAAATCCCTACCCAGAATAAGTATGCCCTCGTAAACTTCTTCTCCATCTAAGAGATCCTTACTCCGGCTGAAAGGGACTTCGTAAACGCAGGCTACAGCTACATCCACGGGAGAATTCTCAGTAACCCGACACTGCAGGCCAAAAGCTACAGCTTCCATAAAAGGCGAAGGACCATTAGGCTCATAATTTGCTTGCTCCTCCTCGACAAGTAGAGCGTTTCCAAACTTGGCAAAGTGTGTGTGTATATCTACCATGAGTCTGTCGGTTATGCCGTAGGAAAGTCCAGAGGTTAATTCCCAGTGGTCTTCTCCCGGGCAGTCCTTGTTTTCAACCATGTAGTCATAATGTAAGTGAAAAACAAACTCACCTTCTCTCGCTGTGGTATAACTTTCCATCTCAATGTATTCCATTGCATGATGAGCAAAGGAACATTTCCCAAAAAACAGCCCTCCTAAGACCAAGAGACCTGCAACAAAAACCTTTCGCATCTTCTCTCCTCCCTCTTGCTTTTAGCCCCAAAATTGAGGCTCAGATTAACATTTCGGCACTTCAGTAATCTTTGAACCACCTCCTTTTGGTGCTACGCTTTTGATAATCGTGCTACCCACCTGCAAAAAAATAGTAGCACGCACGTTTGAAAGTGTCAAGCATTTTTGTCATTGATGTCAAGACAAAGTTAAAACGTCCTATTATTAACAAAATTAAAATGTCCTATTTTGAGAATTGTTTTCAGTTTTTATGACATATTAAATTAGTAGTAGTCGGCCTTGTGGGAATGTGGGTAAATGCGAAGCATTTATCCAAATGATTGTGGGAAAGTCGAAGACTTTTCCACAGGAGCGTCAATCATGTCATTTCCACAAGGCAAACTGCCTAAAAAAAAGCTAATTCTAACCTTATTCACGGTTCATAACACCTGTATACTTTATCTTGAACTGTCTCCATGGATGATCTTTCGGTGGAATGTAAACCTTTCTGGCTCTGTTGCGTACTTTCTTGCTTGGCTCCGCTCTTCTGAGAAGCTCAGGATCTATCTCCCTATACTTGAAATATGAGCCATTGTTCCTTACATGCATAGAACCATCTAATCTATCCTCTACCATGACCGTTTTTATTCTTCTCCTGGGGATATCCTTTATCTGGTAGAACTTGCTGTTGTGCTCTATCACAGCATCCTTGCGTAGGCTCCTTTCCGTCTGCATGCACAGTATCTTCTTTAATTCCTTTTTCCCTGGAGACTTCCGGTGTAAGTTTCCCTTCTTCGCTGGGGAGATGCTGAACTTCTTGTTATGTTTGGGCAAATACCATCCCAAAAACTCATTCGCTTCATCCTTACTCTTTATCCCTGCTAATCTCATCTCCTTTATCAATCTATCCTGATGTGTCCTAAATCCCCTTTCTATCCTTCCTTTCGCCGGAGCCGAATTAGCGTGTATTACAATTATCCCGAGTTCCTTCGCTGCTCTCTCAAACTGAGTCAGTGGCATCTCATTCCGTAATTGCTCCTCTATCGTCTGCTTCTTCGTTGACTTGTATGTGGGGTACCTATCAATATAAATGCTCTGCGGTATCCCGTATTTCTCAATATAGCGCATTAAACTATCCATGCCAGGCATAGTCCCCTCATAGTCATAGAATCTTCCAAAAGTGATGCCTCTAGCATCATCTATGTATCCCATAAATACTAACTCCGGGCCTCGCCCCTCCAGCCAATCATGGTGAGATCCATCCACCTGTACCATCTCCCCAAAATATTGCTTCCTCTCGCGCCATTGCCTGTGTGGCCTCGCTTTGCGCTGCCAATCTCGTGGATTATCCTCCTCTATAAGCCACAGCCTTAGCGTTTCGTGGTTTACACTAATACCATCTCTCTCATGAAGTTTTTCACTTGCAAAAGTAGGACCAAAATCCCAGTAGTTTTCATTATAAAACCCCAGCACTTTATCTTTTACCTCATCATCAATCCTTCCACGCCCTGGCTTGCCTCTTGACCTATGGATAATCCCTGTATTCCCTTCCTCTCTCACCCTCTTAATAAGTCTTCTGACTTCTCTCTCCGAAACCCCAATAACCTCAGCAGCTTTCTTCTGAATTATCATTCCCCCTATAGCTTGATTTACTATATTTAACCTTCTTAGCTCTTCCGGGCTCATTATGATAATGTCCTTTCTGCCCATAATGCCCTCCTTTCTGGGGAACATTATAGACCATCCAATAGGACATTTTAACTTTGCTACAATAGGACATTATCATTTTGCTACAACAGCATTTTTGTCATTGAGTTTTTTGTCGTTGGCTCCAAGAAGGTATACAGTGGAAACGCAACGAGTGCTATTACCACGAGAGAGAGCATCAGGCACCTTATCCCGGACATGGACACAGAGATGGGGCAACATGGCAAGGACCAGCCAACCTGGAGTGCCCATAGAGGTGGTTGAACTATAAGTAACCCCTCTCTCACGAAGAGCCTCCCTAAATTCTTTCCACGGGAAATTCTTGCCAGGGCAATCCGTCTTTGCTCCCGACATTTCTTTGTGTCCCTTAATATTCTCAAGAGGAATACCATATTGGTAACACAGGTGAGAGGCAAGATGGACAAGCGAATCAAACTGCTTTTGCGTGGGCTTACTCTTATTGAAATTGCCAACGAGACAAATCCCAATTCCAACTCGGTTGCCATTATTGGCTCTACAGTGTGCTCCATCCATCTGCTTCTTCCAGCGCCCTCCAATTTCAATCTGTCCATCTCTTCTCCGATAGGTACCGTTACATATGACGAAGTGGTACCCCAGCCCATGTCGGAAATGCCGCTGCTTGCGATGATACCTGTCGAATACACGCGCGTTTCCTTTAGCAGTCTCACTATGATGAATAACAATATACTGCCAGCGGTTAGAAGTTCCACAGTGCAAAATATATCTTATCTGCGAGTCATGGGGTTCAATTCTAATAACTTTCTCGGCTCCAGGTATGAATAGATACTGTCCTACTTTAATTTTATTGGGAGAGCGGAGATTGTTCGATTCTACTATGTTTTCTATGTCGACCTTGTACGCACGACTGATTCGCCAGAGGGTTTCTCCCTTCCGAACCCTGTGGTAAACACCCTCAATAGTTGCCAAACCACGGGAATCTATGAGAAGAAGTAATATGGCACTGGTCAAAAAGGTACTGATAACTATAGCACCGATTTTCTTTGCAAGTTCCTCATTAGTCATTTTCTCAAGATTTGAAAGTCTGAGCGTCAAATGCCTCCTCATCTGCGAGTGCGAATCAAGCAGGACTGTTTATCGAGCGTAAGGTCTCAACCTCTTCACCACTGCCACAATAACCAACGCCAGCCCAAGAAATGATACGACGGAAGCTCCAACCGAAAAATCAAGACAATATGAAAATATCAATCCCATGACTGACGCAACCACACCAAATATCCAGGCGATGACCAAACGCACCTTGCCTCTTGATGAGAACAGGGCCGATACTGTTGCTGGGATGATTAGAAATGCAAATGCTACTAACACACCAGCAATTCGGACAGCAACTGTAATCACAATCCCGAACAATGCATAGAAGAGACAATCCCACCAAGTGACCATCATTCCTCCTCTAAGGGCAGCATCATAATCATTAGATATTTTCCCAAAAGGTATTCGGAAGAGATAAAATAAAAACCCGACTGTTGAAAAGACAATAGCACACAAAAGAATATCTGACCACTTCGCCCAAAGAATACTTCCTGTTAACATGTGTCCTACATGAGTGTGACCACCAGCGGCTACGGCAATGAGAAATAGGGCTGCAGCAGCACCAACAGCATAGGAAACCCCAATAATCGCCTCTAAAGGAATTTGGGAAACTTTTCTCCGTACAAGCGAATAGAAAATAGCCGCCACGAATGTGAACCCGAGCGCACAAACATACGAAATAGGAGAATGCGCGCCCACCTTGAAAATGACATGTGCAATTATTGAACCCACCGCTGCAGCCTGGGCCACCGCTATATCAATAAAAATGATCTCTCTTTTGAGCACGTGTATCCCCAGGTACCCGAGAATTCCAATCATGGTCAAACAGGTAAGGAATGGTAAGGCCAATAACTGAACCATATCTAACATAGCCAAAATTCCGCCTTAGATAGAGTTAATCCTTCTCAGGCAACAGTAAACGGATCATCAAAGCACAGGCAAAAAACAAACCCAGCGAAAGCATTAAAGTGGGTCCATACGGCAAATCAAAGAAATAAGAAGAAAAAAGACCAACGAGACACGCCAAAAAACCCGTACTCCAACCAATCTTAACACCCCTGGCCCATCCCCTGGTAAACATGGCAGCAATAGCTGCAGGTATCATCAGGAATCCATAAGCCAGCAAGACTCCTGCAATTGGAACGATGAGAACTGTGATAATTCCCTGCGTGGTAAAAAAGAAAAAGTCCCAGAGATTTTCGTTTTTAAGCTCCCCTCTTTTTTCAGCCAGGCATATGAATTGTCTTCGGTACTTATAATGGAAAAGCAATAGAACAATGTATACAAGAACCGTAACACAAACCAGCGGCCAGGTTACCCATAACATGGAGCCGGAAAGAGTTTTGATGAGGTATTCTCCTGTGGAAAGCTTGTCAGCTACCATGACGGAGGCAACCAATGCCAGCCCATAAATAATACCGATTATTGCCTCGCGTGGGATCAGCGGATTTCTAGTCTTTATTGTGGCAAGTAGGATACAACCGATCAACACAGCTACCAGTGATAATAAATAAGATCCTGTTGTCCCGTATCCGATGCCCAAGCCAATCCCGACAATGGCGCCGAAGGCTGCCAACTGGTCTAAAGCCAAGTCAGAAAAAATAAGGACACGCCTGATTATATGGAGTCCTATATAGGTATGTAAAACCAAGACCACAGCTAGTAGCACAATCTGAATTGAAAGAAAACTAAGAACTTCAAGCATACGTTCACCTGCTAGGAATCATAATAGTCCTGTCTTCTTTGCCGCACTAAGGAGGTCCTCAATCCAGCAGTCTACAAGCTGGAAGTAGTCATCCACCCCAGGTGCTCCACCAACGTATATGGGAACAATTACTGGTTCCGCATTGACCTTGGCAGCAACAGCTTTCACCTTGCGCTCATCAAAGTAATTTGCTGATAGGACAATACGTATTTTTTGCTCCCGCATAAGCTTTATAACCTCTGTTACATGCATGGGAGACGGAGGTATTCCGGGTCTTGGTTCGATAGTTGCCGCCTCCTCCAGACCGAAAAGGCGAAGGAAATATATCCAGTTCTTATGATACGTGACGATAGGTGTGCCCCGAAGAGGTAGCATTTCCTTTAACCAACCACCGAGATGTTCAATCATCGGCTTTCCTTGAAACTCATGCTCTTTCAAAAAGGGGATGAGCTTATCCTTCTCTGCGAGATCACAAAGTGTCTTCCCTCCAAGCATCTTTACAAGCTCTTCACCAAACAGACGTCTATCTAACTCATCCTGTAATAACTTCAGGTTTTTCAAGTAAAACTCCTTAGCTTCCGGATCGTTCTTGATAAGACCATAGGCAATGTTACGCGCTGCCACTTTCACCTGGATAGGACTGCATGTCACATGTGGGTTCCCATGGATATGGAGTCCTCCTTCAGCCCTGGATAAAATTTCGGGTTTTTCCAGCAGATGCATACCCTCAGCAGCTGAAATATAGCCAACCTGCCCGCTGCGCACGCGGGTGTTACCGGACTTGTCCACGATGGTGGGAACCCAGAGTTCGAGGTCTAATCCGGTGGCAATCAATACATCCGCATTACGAACATGCCCCACAAAGGAAGGCTTTGGGCGAATGAAATGTGCGTCCTGGTCACCACGTACAATGGAAAGAACTGATATGCGATCACCACCTATTGCCTTTGCTATTACCGCGTAGTCCGGCAGGGTGGTTACTACTCTCAGAGGTGTATTGTCCGCGGCAAAAGTAAGTGGTGAGAATCGGGCAATGACCAATACAACAAGTATCCATGTATTCCTCATGACAATTCCTCCAGGTAAGCTTTTCTGTCTTTTACAGCTTCCAACTTGTTTTGCTCTGTTGAAACAACTCATTTTCCTGTCAGTACCTCTCATGCTTATGAGGTCCAGCAGCAAAGATGCACTGGAATATCAAACGGTCTTCCGGCTCATCCATATGGTGACCATCTTGGTGATTATACTCAAAACGGAATTTCACCCATGGGCTCTGGTACCAGGTAACATACGGCCCAATTTGCCAGCGATAGGCATCATCCTCCATCACCGCGAGCGGTGACAGTCCCGCAGTCTCTGCATAGTCCTTACTGTCTGGCTGGTAGTAATCGGCTCTGATGCCAATCTCGCAGGTTCTCGACACCTTCGACTGAAGGTAAGTATATCCACCCCAGGCATTAAGCGTATCACCTCCAGCGCCATCAGGGGCTAAGATATCCTTGTTAAGGAAATAAGCCTCGCTTCGCCATACGAAATTGCGGTAGCGCATGCGTTCTGTTGGTTCCCACAAAAGAGTGAGGTCTGTTCCCAATACAGAAGCTGGCAGGGATTCATGCTCTATCACATCTTCAGTCAAACTCCACTCATCATTCCACCCAAGAAGACCAGTCAACCCGAATTCTAAGTAAGTATCCTTAGAAAGATCCCGATAGTTCTTGTAATGAGCAAGTACACTGGGTGTCGCTTTTGTGTTTTCCCCGAATACGCGTTCGTTCTTAGCCTCGGTGATTTGGAGGGTAAGTTCCTGCAAAGTACTACCAAGCGGTGGCATGGCCCAATCCAGGGACAGACCACTTTGGTTAAGCCCTCCATCTCCAAATATCATCCGCAGAGGCAAGGGAAAGTCAACCTGGTCTAAACCGTGCTTGTGCCATCGGTTAACCACACCGAATTGCTGACGGAACTTGCCAAGTGTTAGATTCAGCCCCTTAGCCATGCCAAACCGTGTGAAGTATGCTTCTCCAAGTTCAGCACCATTCTCATTGATCGGGATAGCAGCTTTGAACCGCGAGTAAGGATCAAGGTATGACTCAAAGTGTAAGCCAAGGCACCGGAAATCGACCTTAGCACGCTCCGTGACACCATCCTGGTCTCTATAGTAGGCAACCATGTCACCAGTAACACTAATCTCCGGGTTGAGCGCTTGCAAGCTGAGCCCTTTTGCTTTGAAGGTGACCTCTTCGGGCGCTTCTTCGGCCGCCTCTTCAGCAGCCTCTGCCTCCGCGATACGACGCAAGGCTTCAATTTCTTCTTCTGAATTGGCGTACATCCCCTGCCCAAATAATGACAACACAGATAACAAAACTAATAACCTTTTCATGATAGGTGCACTCCTTCTTGATTCGGATCTGACAAAGCTAAGCAAAAACTGGAAGTATTACTTCAGGCAGAAAGTTTGGGAGGTCCTCGGATGGATACTTCTTGGGGAAAGGGTTTCTTGTAGGGCTCTTGATAAGCAAGAGGAAGGCAGTGGACTACCAAGAGGGAAATTGTAGCAACAATTGCCAATTCTAGCACAACACACAAAGAGCCACTAGCTGAAAAATTACAAGCTAGGCAAGTGGAATGATATGTCACATCAAGAGGATGGTTGTGAAGAAAGAGATGGAACGTAGATAGGGCAAGATAAATAAGAACACCCATGAAAAGCAAGACAATTCTATACGTTCTCGATTGCATAGCTATTACAAATAATTGATACCGTCGAACTTGTATCGGCGTCTATCCTTGAAAAAATGGAACGAAGAAAATTTCTCAATGATTTTAACTATATCCTCAGCACGATTATTGCCGACAATTACGATAACCTTTCCTTCATTTTTCTTACCTATCCTTCTTTGTTTATGAAATCTTTTAGGGGATTGGATCTTCTATAGGCAATGCAAAAAGGGCAAATCTTGCTAACATTCTTCACCCATTTAGCAAACCTAGACTCGGGAAATCTTCTTGCGACAATACACAGCGGACATGTGTAACAAACAAGAGCAAACAATTTGATAATCCTCCTCATCTCTTTTTTTCTGATGTTACCACTAAAACCGCCTTTGTCAACCGCTTTTCCTCGATTCATCGATATGCCTAAAATCCGCCATATTAAATTCCTACTTTGATCTCGGGGAAGACACCCACTTTTGCCTTTATGGAGTTAGAAATGAGACAAGTCTTCTCAGAGCGTTCAAGAAGGTCTTTTGCCCTTTGAATATCAGTATCTTGTTTAACGAAAACTAAAGGCCTAATCTTAATTTCAGAAAAGGCAAATTGACGGTTAACTCTTTCCAAAATCCCTTCAGCCTGGCTCTCATAGCCTAGGAATTCAATGCCTTCTTTTTCCGCATAATACAGAAAGGTAGTCATAATACAAGAATTGACCGAAGCAACAAATAGATCTTCCGGGCTCCATATCCCAGGATGACCTTTGAATTCAGGGGGAGTGGCTACTTCAATATATGGCTTTCCAGAATGAGAAAGCAAACCTTTTCTTTGGGTTTGCCATTTCAGAAAATTCTTATAAATAAACTTTTTGCTTTTAACATTAACGTCGGACATTTTTCTTATCTAAAAGCAGGTGCTATA
>JABUBK010000330.1_pt1 | contig 11308 bp, 20 predicted proteins | sample 7332671 | NCBI WGS metagenome assembly JABUBK01 (sample SAMN07256342, study PRJNA390944) | subsurface metagenome | isolation source: Methane hydrate marine sediment | place: Pacific Ocean: Eastern North Pacific, ODP site 1244 | collected 2002
CGCCACTAATCAGAACAAACCTTCCAACAGCCGAACTCATAAAATACTCCAGCAACGCCCTCCTAGCCACAAAAATAAGCTTCATAAACACAATAGCAAACATATGCGAAAAAACCTCAGGCGCCGACGTGACAACAGTAGCCAAAGCAATGGGACAACTGTGCTTTTGACTACCACTAAGTGGTATACATTTTTTTTGTTTAATGCTTGTCCAATTTCGTGAGCTGACTTTTTAATGTGTTGTAGGTTGATGCTTCCGTTTGGTTGGCTTGGGGTGCCTGTGGCTATGAACGTGATGTCTGTGTTTAGTATGGCTTCTTCACGGTCTGGCGTGCATTTGAGACATCCGTTTTTGACGACTTTTTGTAATAGTTCTTTCAAACCCGGCTCGTAGAAGGGTGGGATGCCTTTGTTTATTGATGTTACTTTTTCTGGATTGTGGGATGAGGTGATGACCTTGTAACCTTTGGTTGCGAATCCTATTCCTGTGCATAGACCGACGTAGCCTGTTCCAACGATTGATATGCGATATGGCTTCAATTTTTGATCCTCATTAAATCTTTTTGTTCTAGTTTTACCGTTAATTATATAACTGTTTCTTCGCAAAACATAGGTTTGGGTTTGTTGATGATTAGGAAAGTTGTGGTTCCGGCGGCGGGTTTGGGGACTCGGTTGTTTCCGGCTACGAAGGAGCAGCCTAAGGAGATGCTTCCGATTTTTTCTAGGCTGGTGAATGGCAGTGTTGGTGTGAAGCCTTTGTTGCAGGTTGTGTTTGAGCAGCTTTATAACGTTGGTTTTCATGAGTTTTGTTTTGTTGTTGGTAGAGGTAAGCGTAGCATTGAGGATCATTTTACTCCTGATCATGGTTCGGTGGTTATGCTGAAGAATGGGGGGAAGGGGGATCAGGCTGCGGATTTGAATAAGTTTTACGTGAAGCTTGGGACTTCTACAATTTTCTGGGTGAATCAGCCTGAGCCGAAGGGTTTCGGCGACGCTGTGCTTCTAAGCAAACCTTTTGCACAGAACGAGTCTTTTCTTGTTCACGCCGGTGACACGTATATCATCTCAGAAAACGCTGGGCACCTTTCAGAGTTGATAAGGGTTCATGAAAGGCTTAACGCTGACGCCACTTTCCTTGTGGAGGAGGTTGAGGATCCTAAGCAGTTTGGCGTCGTTGAAGGTGATGAGGTAGAGCGTGGGGTTTATAGGGTTAAGCGAGTAGTTGAGAAGCCTGAGAAGCCTGCGACTAACCTTGCTATAGTGGCTATTTATGCTTTTCACCCGGTTGTTTTTAAGGCGTTAGAGAAGACTGCGCCCGGCAGAGGCGGAGAAATCCAGCTTACAGATGCCATTCAAATGTTGATTGATTGGGGGTTAAACGTGTATGCTGTTCGGCTTGACCAAAGCGCTGTCAGGTTGGACATTGGTTGCCCTGAAACTTACTGGGAAGCCTTGTCCTTGTCGTATCAAGGTTTTCTGAAGAGACCTGAGGTTGTATCTGCGGCGGTTTTACAGGCGGTCAAATGATCGACTCGATAATCCTTGAAGATCTTAGAAAGATAAGGGGTTTTTTGAAGAAAGGTGATTTTGAGGGAAAACGTGTTTTGGTTACCGGAGGAGCTGGTTTTGTCGGAAGCTGGATTTGCGATGTGCTTGTGAGTTCTGACGCCGAGGTTCATTGTTTAGATAATTTTGCAACTGGAAAAACTGAAAATGTAGATCATTTGCTTGGTAAGGTAGGTTTCAAGCTTGTTGATGAAGACGTCTGCAACTTCAAAACTGAAGTGAAATATGATTATGTCCTGCATTTAGCGAGCAGAGCTTCGCCGGAAGAGTATCAGCAGCATCCCATCAAAACATTACAAGCTAATTCTTTGGGCAGTTATAACGTGCTAGAGTTGGCTAGAAAAAGTGATGCTGGAATATTGTTCGCTTCCACATCTGAGGTGTATGGGGATGCAGAGGTGGTTCCAACGCCTGAAACTTATTGGGGTAACGTTAATCCTGTTGGTCCTCGTTCTTGTTATGATGAGGGGAAGCGGTTTGGGGAGGCCTTGTTCATGGCTTATCACTGGGAATATGGGTTGGATGTGCGGATTGCGAGGATTTTTAACACTTTTGGTCCTCGTTTAAGGGCTGAGGGGGCTTATGGCAGGGCGGTTTCACGTTTCATAATTCAAGCTTTGTCTAATCAGCCTATGACTGTTTATGGTGATGGCTCGCAAAGTAGGTCTTTCTGTTACGTGGCAGACACTGTCCTTGGGCTTTTGCTGTTTTGTGCAGATGAGGGAGCTTCTGGAGAGGTTTTGAATATTGGAAATCCAAAGGAGATAACAATTTTGGAACTGGCTCATAAAATCAAACAGATGACTGGTAGCGCTTCTCCTGTAACGTTTCATCCGTTGCCTGAGGATGATCCGAGGAGAAGGTGCCCAGACATTGGTAAGGCTGAGAGGCTTCTTGGATGGAAGCCAGAAGTGAGCTTGGAACAGGGTCTTCATAGAACCATAACGTGGTTCCAGAGGAATGAACGGTTAGTTTAGGAATTGGTGACAGAAGAGCGTTTCGTCATTTTTCTGTTTTCAACGGATGATTTAGGTGAGGGTTAAGCAGTGGTGCTGCCATGGCTAAGGCGATGATGGTTGCTGAGTGTTTTATCTCTCCGTTGAAAAGCTTGGAGTACACTTTGTTTTTTGGCATGGTGCATGTTTTCTGTTGTTCTGTTCTTTCTCTTTGTGTTTTTCCCTTTGTTAATTTGTCCGCTAGGAATATGTAGGCTTTTTGTTCGCTTCTTGACGACATGGGATAGTACCAGCCTAGGCTTCGAAGCTGGCTTGGGATGTATCCAGTTTCTTCTTGTAGTTCTCTGAATGCGGTTTTTTCCGGTTTTTCTGCTTGATTTATGAAGCCTGCGGGCAGTTCTAGGCTCCACTCATTTACGGGATACCTGTAATTATAGATCATGACTATTTTGTCTTGAATAACTGGGACAATGGTTACGAAGTCTGGCAGTTTAATCTTCGTGTATTGTATAGTTGTTCCATCGGGAAGCTTCACATGATCCTCGTATACACGAACGTACTGTGACTGATATCTTAAACATGAGGATAGGCGGTGCCACGTTTTATACTTGGAATTCAAAGCGATTCCTCACAACATGTAAAAATAATTACCTTTCGCTATTTTTCATTATCTATACACGAAAGGATTTTGGATGGTTTGATTCTAATATTCTAATAAGGTAACTCGAACGCTGTATGTTTTTATGTATTACTGCAAGTATGCAATATTCTATTGGGGTTTCAGTGGTTAACAGATACTCGATTCTTTTGGCTGTATGCTGGGGGATTTTGGGATAAACCATAATGAGACTAAGCCTTTGGCATTAAGTTTTCTCTCTGAACATTTGGATTGTAGAGATTGTTGAAATAGTTGAGCTCTGGAAGAGGTTGAATCCGCCCTTTGCTGAAACCCTAGCCATCCTAACTGTTTTCGTCACTGGAGTTTTCTCCTATCACACGTCTTTTATTGATATCTATGAAGTTGCTGAAAACTTTTAGGATAGTAGATGAGATACGCAGGGTTTGCGTTAAGTTGGTAAAGGCATGCATGCAGGTTCCAACTTTACATTTGAAAGACTACGAAAGAATAAGAAGTTAAGAAAAGATTGAAAAGTTTAGACTACCTGTAAATCGTTTATTTTATTCTATAATCTCGATTGCTGTTTGGTTAATTGCTGAGTTGTTCTTTTGGTTTTTCTATAAGCTGTAGGAGTTTTCCGTTTTGGTTGAATTTTGCGACGCCGAATCGTTGGGATTCCTTTGCTTGGCAGAGGAGAACCATTGGATCTTGATTTGAAGCTTCATTTTTTACAAGGTGCTTAATGCTACCTTTCAAGAGGGTGTTCTAGCTTATTCGCTCTATGGAGACGCCTATGTTGTGAAATTCAGCATCTCGACCTACCAGCAGATTCGCCTTCTTCACCTTTGCGGTCGCTACAGCGAATGCGTCAGCTAGGGAGAGAGCGTGTGTTCCCTTAGTCTTCGCTGTCTCTTTCCAGAGTTCGTTGTCGTCAACGGGAACTATTTCCACCCCGTAGCCCCTAAGGTTCCGTTCCTTCTCCTCGGCGAGGTCGGGGCTCCTGCGGTATAGAATATAATAAAGTTCTGTGAGGTTGATAATGTTTAGGTAGCCCTTTATTTCTCCTTTCATTATCTTTGTTAGGTGCCTCTCAACATTTTTTCCGCCGGGTTCTCCTAGGTAGAAGGCTAGGAGGGCCTTGGTGTCGAAGACGACGCTCACCTCTTGGCTTCCTCTAGCATCTTTTTCTCTCTCATACGATCCTGCGTCCTAGCCTCTTCCAGAATCTCCCTCGCCGTCTTTCCCTTGAAGAGTCCCTTTAGAGAGCCGAAGTCGTCTTCGGGTCTGGGTAGAGGCTTGAAAAGGATGCCGTCATCCGTCTCAACGACGAGAACCCTATTCCCTACCCCAAACTTCTCCCTTAAATCTTTGGGGATGGTTGCCTGCCCTTTCTTAGTAACACTAACAACCCTAGTCATTACATCATCCGAATAAATACTAGATAGAAAAGTATTACTTAAATCTTACCCCTTCGTCCACGACATTCTGCATGCATGATATGTGTGGCTGAAGGCTGGGCTTGCCGTATAGTCTTGTTAGGGTTTCTGCTAGGTTTTTGATTGTGATTGGTTTTCCTGTTCCGATGTTTATGGCTTGGTAGTCTGCGTTGCTGTGTTCTAGTGCGTTTAGGTTGGCTTTGGCTACGTCTTTAGTCCTACCTGAGGTTTTGTGACTGGAGCAAGTTTAGGATGAAGGGGGCTGACGTGTTGGTGGATGTGTCAGGCGTACATTTAGGTGAGGCTGAAGCTATTCTTCTAGCCCAAAAATTAGGAACAGAGTTGATCGTTGACGAGAGGGAGGCGTCCGCAATAGTTAAGCGTAGGGTTGAAGGGGAGTGGAGAGTTTAAGAGGGTAGAGGATTACGTGGAGTTTGTTGGGTGAGTTGTGAAAGGTTTTTGCTTTACTTAGTAAAGTTTTTATTCGTGTGACCATCATTATTTATTGGAGGTTAGAAGGTGGAGTTAGTTTCTTTGAGCCCGAAGGGGAGAATCGTGTTAACCTTAAGGCATGGAAAGCACACTTATAGTGAGTTGAGGTTTGAAACTGGGTTGAGTGATAGGTGGTTAACAATAAAACTTGAAGAGTTGGGACGTGGAGGAGTTGTTGAGAAGAATGGTAGGTGGTATGGTTTAGGTGGGAAGTTGGCGATTTCAGCTTATGAATTAAGTTTGTATATGATTTTTCAGGCTAAACGGATGGCTGCTGAGCTTGCAAAGCTGTATTTTGTTAGGGTGATCATCCTTTTCGGCAGCGTGGCCCAGAAAGTTGCTCATGAGTACAGTGATTTAGACGTGATAATTGTTGTGAGCGGGCCAGTTGATAAGGTGAAGAAGGAGATTTTATCTGAGATTTCTGGGTTGGAATCGAGGTATCACATAACGGTTGAGCCGTTAATCTTGGCGAAGGAAGATTTTCTGGATAACGTTCACTCGCATGAAGGCGGTATCGTTTATGGTGTCGCTGATGGCTATGAGGTTTTGGTTGATAAGACAGGTGAATTCGCTAAAATTTTGCATGATAGAGTTGAGGAAATTAAGCGAACCCATGAGTACTTGGAGGATGCAGGGATATGGTTGAAAGCAAGGTAGAAGTGTTGTTGAGAGTTTCTGAAGTGAATCTTACCAGGGGCAGAAAAACGTTTCGATGACGGAGAGTATGATTCCGCCGTTTTTCACGCTTCAATGGCTGTTGAAAGCGCTGCGAACGCTATGATTCTTGAGCTTGGAGGTCATGAAGCAAAAAATCACAGAGCGATCAGCGGCTTGGCTGTGGTGCTCAGGAGAGTGAAGCCGGAGTTGCTAAGGGAGGAGAATTATGTGCGATTGATCGAAAGAGGGAGAGAGATGCAGAGAGAGGTTGTATACGCGCGTTATCCTCTGAAGGTGGCTGGCAAGTGGGTGACTTCCATGGAATATTATACTCGAGAGAAAACCAGAGAGGTAATTGACAACGCCAAGTTTGTGGTCGATGGAATAAAAGCGTACCTTAAGAGAACAACAGCGTGAGGTTAGGTGTACATGTTTTAGGTTGAGTCTACAGGTTTAAGTTTTGATGCATGCATGCTGGTTCTTTTGCAATTCTCAAGGCCTTCGGCGGTTCTTTATTGTACTCGTCTGGCATGGAAGTTATCAACTTGTGAACCGTGGCTCTAACGTTGAGGAATTGAAGTAATTTAGATGGTTTCGGGTTTGATGCGTGTTAAGCCTGGCACTTTGTCGTATGCTTTGTCGAATGAGATGATTGTTCTGTCTTGGTTTAGTGCGGTTGCGGCGTAGTGTGAGTCGAAGAATGTTAGGTCTAGCGTTTGTCTTAGGTATACGCTTGTAACTGCTGCGTCTGGTGTTAGTGCGATGTATTTTATGTTGGGGAGGGCTGCTACGGCTGCTAGGTGTTCTAGAAGCTTGTGCTCCATTTTTTCGCTTCTGTAGATTAGCTCCATTTCGATTAGGCATACGCTGGAGATTTCTGCTTTGATCTCTCCGTTTTCTAGTTTTTGGAAGATTCTTTCGGCGATCGCATGATTGGGATCGTGTTCGTTTAGATAGGCGAAAATGGTGTCGTTTTCCATCAGGGGCATCAGACGGTTAGCTCCTTTCTTTCTCTGCCTCTTTCTGAGCGGTTAGTTCCGCTTGTTTTCTTAGCTCCTTGAATGGTTTTTTGGTTTTGAATGCGCCGTGAAGGATTCGCAGCGGGTCAGATGGTAACGGGATTATTTTGAGGTGATCTCCGGCATTTATGATGAGCACTTTTTTCCCTATATCGAGGGATTCTCGAGTCTTCTTGGGGAGTGTTAGTCTTCCTTTTCGGTCGAGTTTAAGAATGCTCATTTTCCCACTTCAATAATATTTTAGAAATGGTGGGATTTAAGCCTTGTTGAATTTTGGGCGGGACAAAACAACTCTTGCTACTCCAGTGATTAGAGTTTTTATCGTGGTATTCAGTTAAGCTTACCTCGCTTGCGACTCGTTAAGGATAAACTATGGTTGAGAGTTTGACGGCTTCTTCACTGCTATACGCTGGCTTCCACCCTAACGTCTTGAGCTTTTTTTACGTCTAGCAGCATGTTTTTAGGAGTTCGCTTACTGTTATGGTTTTGATGTTGATGCGCTTCGCTTTTTCACTGAGTTCCTTGTCTTCCGTGACTAGCGTAAGTTCCTTGCTTTTGGCTACGTGGAGGTATGATGCGTCGTAGAACGTTAGTTTTAGCCTTGTTGCGTGCTTCATTACTCCTTTAAAGTCTTTGCTGGATCTTATTTTATCGTTCTTTGTGATTTCCAGTATTTTTGCCATGTCTTCAGCTTTGTTTACGGCTTCCTCTGGACTTATCGGTTCTTCTAGTGTGCATTCCTTCCAGATTACGTTGCCTAATTCGTAACGGGCGAGGTCTAAGGTAGTCTTGTCTTCTAGTATCTCCGCAGATCTCTCTCGGAGCCTTTTGAGGATTATGGCTATGGCGCTGGAATCTAAGATGTACACTATCTTGACCTCCGCGTCTCCCTTACGCTTTTGACGATTTTCTCGTCGGGTATTTTGGCGAAGAATTCTCCTAATCTGCCTGCGATCCTTTTAAGATCTTCAAGTTTTCTTCTTCTAATCTCTTCCTCAAACGCTTCTCTCACGAGCTTGCTTACCTCAACTTTGTATCTGTTGAGGGCTTCTTTGAGCTCCTTAGGAACCCTCACCGTTATTGTTACACTTTTCATAATACATCATTGTAATACACATTTTGTAGCACTATATAAGGATTTTCCGATGGAGTCTGCATCGCTAGTAATAGGATGCACTCATTAGCTGTTTTCATGGTTTCAGAAGCTTTTTTTGCATTATAGTGGCTAGCTGGTTTTTCTTGTGGGTGTTGTTGCGCTGTTTGTTTTCTGTCTTATAGCCCCCCTAGGGGGAGGGTGTCTATTTTTCATGTTGATGAGTTGAGGGGGTTGAATTGAAAAGGGGTTGGGTTCGACATGTAATCTATCTCATCGGGATAACTCGAACGCTATCTTCTCTGACCACGAGGAAGCAGTTCTCTAGGGATTCCCGCGGCTAGCAGATACTCAATTCTTTTAGCTATGTGTTGTGGAGATTTTGGGATGAACCTTAGTAGAACCACGCCTTTCACCTTAAGTTTCTCCCTGAAGATGAGTTCGCCGAAGTCCTTGTCAAACGTTACAATGACTCTTCCTTGTCTATTGGCTAAATCCACTACCGCTCTATCGCTTAAACTTGGTGAAACCTCTAAAACCGGGATTATGTCAATGTTTTTCCGCCTTAACGTCTTCACAGCTTTAATCGGTATGTTTTCGTCGGCTAGGAGCTTGATCAAGGCAGTGGATAAACCCTCTCTTCTTTCAAAATTTCAGTGGTGTACTTTAAAACCGCAGTTATGTCTTCTTTCGTGAGCTGAGGGTAATTTTCTAATATGGTCTTGAGAGACCAGCCGTTAGCGAGGAGACCCAAAATAAGCTCAGCAGATATTCTAGTGCCCTTTATAATAGGTTTCCCAGCTAAGATGCTTGGATCAATAGCTATTCTGCTTCTCCAATCCTCAGTCATTTGGGTACCCGTATGTAGTTACTACAATATGCAATATAAATATCTTCATCAATGATATTTTCCTTGATCCTTCATAATGTCGTTCATTTGGTGAACAGGTCTCCCTTTCAGACACTTGACTGATTAGTCGTTTGTAATGGATGGTTAGATTGATAGGAGTTTGGTTTGGTAGGTTAGTAGTGGTTTTAGGAGTGGCTATAGGCTTTTTGTTTTTTGAGTATGAGGGTGAGGTTTTGGATGACTATGGCCTGTAGGAAGCCTGTTGGAGCGAAATGGCAAGTTTTCTACTTGTAAATGGTTTTTCTGAGACCCACATCTAAGAAAACGACAAGTTTGGGCGTTTGGTCGATTATGTATATGATTTTGTATTTGCCTACCTTCCACCGCCAGCGTCCCTCAAGTCACCTCGCAATTTAACACCTGAGAAAGGGTTAGCGACTATCTCATCGATAGCTTTTGAGATACCATCTTTTGTATGATCAGGAAGTTTTTTGAGCTCTCTCAGAAAGTTCTTGGTTAAGGCAGCTTTATAAGCCAAAGCGGTTCTTCACTTAGTAAGTTTCTTAATTTCGCTGCTGCTTTTTACGGTTGTGTATTCTCCTTTTCTGTATTCCTCTTCGGCTTTGCGTGTTCTCTCTAGACCTTTCTTATCCATTAATTCCTCGAGCGTTGCAAGAACTTCTTCAACTTTAGCTAGTCCCATGTAGAGGTCTTTTAGTAATGTCGTGGGGATGGCAATAGATTCTGACAAGCCTTGGCACCGATAATACCTTTTCTTTTACCGCTTAATTAGCTTTTATAGTTTTGTTGAGTTGCGCATTGGTTGTTGGGCATTGATTTTGTATGCGCGTTAGCTAGATCGGGCTTGGGATGTTGAACCATAGTTGGAGCCAGGCGCACCTTCTGTCTTGGCTTGCGTGCCAGCCGAAAATGAACTTGTGTTCATCTGTATCTCCTTCTTTCACTTGGATACCTAGTTGTTACGCGGGCGTTTGGTTACCTGTATGCTACTCTTCTATGTTTTGCGTTGTAGAGCGTGACCGTTTTCTCCTGTTCATCTATTATGTAGATGATTCTATAATCTCCGACCCTTAAGCTCCATTTGCTTGAGAGTTCTCCTCGAAGGGGCTTTCCGAGGTGGGGGTTAATTTTCAGGTTTCTAATGGCTGAATCCAATTTTCTCTTCAGTGGGGCATCAAATTTGAAGTCTGTTTCAAATCTTATGGTGACTTCGACGCTATATTTCTCCAGACTGCTTCAGCTCCTTGATGAAGCTGTTGTAGCTTCTGGTTCTTCCGGTTTTTACGTCTTCTTCGGCTTCTTTGATGGATTTCATTGTATCCTTGTCTTCTAGGATGTCAAGGGTTTCGATTATCTCCTCAAGTAGGCTGCTTACTTTGGAAAGTAGAGTGCGATCGTCGTCTGTTAAGAGAACTCTGCTTCTAGGCATTGGTTCACCTGATTTGTATGTCGTCGCTAACTATTTTAATATGCATATTCTCTCTGTTGAAGCTTCAGCCGTGTCTTCCTTCTAGCCGGTTCACTCATCATCACTTTACATGTTCTTTGTCATGTTATTTCTGACTATCAGCGCAGATGAAGAGGCAGAGGTGGATGAGCGACGCTTTTTTTTGTGTTTCCAGTTTTCTGCTGTTTCTGGGAAATTTTTTATGTCCTTCGCGCGCTCTGGCGAGCTGAAGGCTGACAAAGCTTCTGGTGGCGCCTGTGTCAAAAAATAGCTTGAATACTAATGGTCTTACCTTGAACAGATAAACTCACTTTACTTAACATCCTTCTAACCATGACTTAACCCTGTAATATTTTTGTCTCCCCTCTTTAAAAGAGTTTTCAGAATACCCAATTAACCAGTTTTTCACGCCTAGCTCAGCTCGGTTGTGTATGCATTCACGTCGTCATCGATGTAACATTAGGATCTAGTTTGTTTTTCGTCTTCTTAGATGAATGCTAGAGGTAAGTTATTTTTACTCTAGTGTCTAGTTCTTTATCCAGTGATTTGATTGAGGCTTAGGCGGTATTCGTATAGGGATGTGGTTAAGGCTGTTGGTAAGCTGGGCTTTAGAGCTGTTAGACAGAGGGGTAGTCATCTCATGCTTAAAGGGTTCTTCAAAGAGAAGAAAAGGACGGTTGTTGTTCCTAAACATAGGGAGATAGCCGTTGGCACCCTTCGAGGTATCCTGTTTCAAGCGGGGCTCACTGTTGAGGAGTTTCTTAAGTTGATTGAGGACATTTAGGTCTTTAATTCAATAACCATGGTTGCAACTGGCTCACTCTTGATGGCTCTTTCTTTCTCCCATTGTTCGGCGTTCTGAAACCAAAGCTCGAAAGCTTCTTGAAAATTCTTCAAGGCATTATCAATGGTTTTGCCTTGACTAGCAACGCCTGTTGCTGGGTCGATTGCAACGTACCAGTCTCCGTCTTTGTGTATTGTAACACCGACTTTCAATTCCTCAACTCCTACTGCTTGAAATGGCGGTGGGTCTTATTAACTTTCATGTTGGTGAGCTGAGGGTTGAATTGATAGGATTTTGGCTTCGTAGCCTATGCATGCATGCATAGCCGCTTTCTGGTTGGTTCCAAGAGTCTCATGTCTCGATAG
>JABUBK010000331.1_pt1 | contig 11307 bp, 17 predicted proteins | sample 7332671 | NCBI WGS metagenome assembly JABUBK01 (sample SAMN07256342, study PRJNA390944) | subsurface metagenome | isolation source: Methane hydrate marine sediment | place: Pacific Ocean: Eastern North Pacific, ODP site 1244 | collected 2002
CAAGCGCTGGCCTTAACAGTCTGAAACCCCTCCCACCCAGTAAGAGCCGCCCGAATCTCATCATGATACGCTCCGACACCACCAGCGTAGCACACACCCTCGAATTTCTTTCCTGGGATACTACTACCCATGTAAGTTGACACCGTGGTAGGCAACAAGGTCGCTTCGGTTAATGCGTTGATTCTGTTCTTCCATTTCTTTGTGGCCTCGGGTGTTGGATCAATGTACTTCAAGCCTTGTCTGTTGATGAGGTTGATGGCGTCACGAATCCAGCGGCCTTGAACTTCGACACTGCTTGGACCGTTTGATAGGAGGGTTGGACCGTGCGGGCCATAAAGATCTAGATGAAATGAGTCAATTCGCGTTGATGAGATGAGGGAAGTGATGGTAGACTTACGGAACATGTTCGGATAGCCACTGATCGTCGTGCCAAGGTATGTATGTGCAGCTGCCTTCCATTCACTGTGATCTGGTAAGTATCATGCAAAATGGGGTATGATCGGTTCAACTCACTCTTGTAGATACGTGCCATGTATACTCTTCAGACCCATACTGGTCATCCCGCCAGTCACGACATCAAAGCCAGTAGCAACAGCAATGATATCAAACTCATACTCCTTGCCGTCCGTTGTCACAATACCCTTCTCGGTGAACTCCTTGATTTCGTTGCCATTCTTCTTGGAGATGTCGACCACCTCGACATTATCACGATCAAGAACCTCGTAGTAATTCTGTTCCAGGCAAGGACGTTTGATGCCGAAAGCATGTGGTGGTTCGAGTGGGCAGAGTAGGTCCCTCTTCTCCGGGTTGCGTATCCTTGCTCTTTGCTTCTTGGCCCAGAAGTTGTATACTTCTCGATTCGCTTTTTGATCGAACAGATAGTCTTTGTATCCACCTAACCATAGACTAATGATGTTAGCTTTAGACCGTTGCAGCCAGGACAGCTCACTTACGCGAAGCCTGCACGTTTCCACAAATGCTCATAGAATGCTTCTCGTTCTTCCGGAGTGTCATCGAATGTGTTACGCTCTTCAAAATCGTAGTGAAACCCAGCAAAGCATCGCTCGCGAAGGGTGTAAATCTCCCTGTAGAATGGCTTCAACCTATCTTGCTCCTCGTTCGTGAGATCTCGCTTGCCCATAGGAATGGCTAGATTCGGTGTTCGTTGAAAGACAGTCAGCTTCTCCACAGCCGGGCCTAGTTCCTGAATCATCTGTACTCCGGAAGCACCTGTCCCGATGATTGCCACCTTCTTTCCATTGGTGTTGACACCAGCGCTGGGCCAGAACGATGAATGGTGCAGGGTACCCTTGAAGTTTTCCAATCCAGGGAAGTTGGGGATGTATCGCTTTGCAGCAAATCCAGCACATACTATCAAGTATTTTGCTTTTGCATGACGTCCGTCAGCTGTTGTCACATTCCATTTGCCTTCATTGGTGTCAAACTCAGCTCCTGTCACAACCGTGGAGAACGCGCAATCCTTAGAGAGTTCAAGCACCTTGTCGGCGTGGTCGAAGTAAGCTTGCAATTCGTGGTAGTCTGGATAATTGGTGGTCCAATGCCAGGTATTGTACACCTCTGGAATGGACAGCTCGTAGATTGGGACTTCGCTATCGACCCGTGCACCCCTAGATTTCATCAGTGACAGTCTGATCATGTGCGGATGGGACGTACGGGTAAACATTCCACCTCCATGTACCGCCGAAGCTAGTACCAGCATCGTATACCACCGTGCTGTAACCAGCCTTCCTCATCTCATACAGGCAATATGTTCCACCAAAGCCTGCACCAACAATCAAGACATCTATGTCTAAATTGTCGGCATAAGGTCCGTCTTCGCGAAGTCTGCGACCATACTGCCACAGGTCTCGCTTGATGACTCTCTCTTTATTAGCATCAGGGTCGGTGGCCATTTTGAGGTAGTGTTCTCTGCAATGCTGAGTTTGAATCACAATGTTTGCGTGCTCTTGAGAGACATAAAGTAAGGTCCGGTCGAACGGATTGACCTTTTCAACCGAGGACAGTGCACATCACGGACCTGATCCAGATGGGATCAACAGCTCTCACATCTCGCATGTTGGCCAGATTTCGAGCGTGCCGAGATGGTATCCCCGCAAGGTCGAGCCAGTCAGGAATGACTTACATGCAGGATTGCAGCGCAAGTCAGATGTCGGCTCTGAGCTCCTGGAGATTGAGAGATGATTCGTGTGTTAGATGAATCGGAAATCCGATTGTCAGGTACGCATAGTATGTGTTTCGTGCGGCTAGTCGATGCGTGGAGTCTATACAGGGGGTGTCTGCACCTCCACGTTCTGTCCAATGGTATAAGAGACGAATTTGCGGGGAAATGCAGGGTTGTTGGAGCACACCACACCTCGCGAGACACAACCGGGGACTAGTAGAGTCCTCCGTGCTTACACTCATGGGTGCTCTGGATGAATGAGATCTGAAAGCGTTGGAGAAAGGACAAGGCTGCCTGCCAGTACCTGGCGACATTTTCGGAGTGTTCGATTCTCCAGCGGGACTTACAACGTCTATGGCACTTTGTGAATGTCCAAGGAATCCGATCCATGGCTCTCGGTATGAAACTGTGTTCATGTTAGGGTGTGGCGTGATTGAATGGTCGTTCCTGGTCAAGGATTAACAGTCGGATGATGAGTAGCAGTGGTAAGAGCACCGAGCTCACTTGCACATTAACGATGGGGATTGGACAGATCATACTGGCAGAATTTCCTATCAGACGCAGGGGATGATCTTCAATGTGCCCAGGTCTTTGTGTCGTCACAAATACACATCGCAATGGAGCGTTTCTGCGCGGGTAGAGTTGGCGGATAACTCGAGAACAATCGACATGGGTGGAATGCCATCACACAACAGGCTGTCTATAATATCTGTCTGCAAGCAGTCAAAACACATCAGATGGTCCATTTCGCATGTTGTAGCACAATTCTATACCCATCTGGATCCTCAAATGTCTTGCCATCTCGATCCCAATATGGGTTGAAACTCTTCACACTCTCGAAGCCTGCCTCTGCCATTCGTTGCACAGCTTTCTCCCACCCTTCCTTCTCCGGAATATAGAAGACAAGCAGATTGTCCTCTGTGGGCGCTCTGCCAGCATTGTGGCCGACTCGTGTTGTAAATTCGAAGTGGTACGGTGAATTCGAGTGGCCAAGCATAACTCCATCAAAGCCGTCATGGTCCTTGAATTCGTAGAGGATGGCTAGACCAAGACCAGTAGTGTAGAATGGGAGGAGAGATTTGATGTCGTTCGTTGGGCGAGCGACACGGAGGGTCGGAACGGTGGTCCCAGAGTTAGATGAGGTTAATGAACCCATATTGATTGAGTTTGCAGCACTTTTTGTTCCAGCCCACGCTGCGACAGCAACAAGCCTGTGTCAGCGAGGAGTTCAGAAGACGAGCAACTGCTCGTGTCTTGAGAATGGACACAAACTATTGATAGAAGGCAGGAGCAGACGAGTTGGTTTCTACGCGTCTTGGCTTTATCAAGTCGCGTTGAAGTGATACTTGAGGAGTCGTACTGTCCAATCCACAGTCAAAGCTCCATTTTCAGAAAGGACTAATCAGATCGACACGCGAATGATATCGTGACCGCGTACAAAACGACATTGCGATACAGTACCACTAACAGTCTTGTGGAATAGAGACTGTAAAGAAACAAAAGCTCTACAAAGTCGGAAAGGCTGGGCTTAAAGGTGGAAGGTTACCCGACAACTGCACGGTTTCGTTATGTAAGCATACCGAATCCATCCGGCGGTTGTGTGATGTCTCGGATAACCGATACATGAATCCAAGCCTCGGTTTGAATCGTGTGAGGGAGGAGCTGGTTTCTCTCCGGATGCCAGCGAGATTGAAACGGTCCGTTTCTGGTCGAAGCCATACAGAAATATTCACTTCCTCAATTCGGGAATCGGTGGGCATTTGGCTGTGAACTGGGAGGGTAAACACGGAACAAGCGTTGGTCCTAATAACATTAATTCTCGGATTCTTGATGTTCAACTTTGCAGGCGAGCTCGCTGCTTTGGATAACCATTTATGGAGGTACCCTCAGCAACCGGCTCTTTCCTGACTCGAACATATCCTGTGTGTACATAGTAGTCCTTGCCCTGGCTTCTCCTCTGTTTCCTGGGAAGGAGTGTTCGACTGCATGACGAGGAAATTTCGCATTACACCTTTTCTTGGTCTGGATCTTCGCCATGGCATCAATATGATGTGCACTAGGAAAGGCAATCTGCTTGAGAACACAGGCCAGATCCAACACAAATTTTGTGAACGCAGTTGTCGGGACGCTGATATTACTCTCACCATACCATGAGGAGCTCATATTGACAGTAAGTTTGATTCGCCTCACACCATCCCTGCAATGTCCTGATTGGCGAGTGTTTCTGAACATAACCAAAGCTCGATGGCGCTCCCTAAACACATCCTTGGGTGACACACACAGAGATAGATACCGAAGATGAAGGTATGCCAAGCGTTGGTCGTTGAAGTAAGCCGCCAAGGTGGGAAACCCCTTCTATCGCTCGCTTGCTAAGCAAAGCCGGAGACCTCATAGCTCATTCGATACGTTCGACGAGTCCCATATGGGAAGGTATCTGGCATGTTGCAAGAGCAGTTGCACAAGGAAGTGGCCTTGAACAGACAGATGTAAGGCACCACCGACAAACACACAAACGAAGTAACAAAAGGAGGCAGGAACGGACAAGCAAGTCTCACATTACTGGCCGCTCCACAACCCAAAACTCCGACCCCAATTGACAAGCATCTTCGGACTTTGACCCAATCACATCAGGCTTCCCCGGACCTTATTAAGGTCCGAACAAAAACCACAACACCAGATCAACCACGCAAGCAATTGTTCTGCGCCTCACCACCTCCTCCCTGTCGCATACACAACAACACTACAACCATAATCCGGCGCGGCATCATCAATGACTCTCACAAGACTCCGATCACCACAGCAGATCTCAAATGCACCGAGCATAGAAAGAATGCACCTCCGACATGATCGGACCACAACCCTTCCATCCCTCTAACCAGATCCGGTAACTTTCGTATTCGCGCTCTGTATTCGCATCGACCAAAATAGTAAGGTGTAGGTCAGGGGCTAGGCATACGTCAAGACTTTAACCCACCAATTTCGTATTCTGTGGTCCATGATTCGGCGATGGGCATGGACGACGAGGGAAAAGTTTCACTGCCTCCGTTCTTTGAATTCATGGTCACTGCTCTTTCTCCGAAGATTGAAACATAAGAAGTTCGCATCTTGTCGATTTTCACTGAGACCTGTCATGATTCAGCAGCCGGACGAGATCGCCCTAAACACCCCTTTCAGGATCAGTGGAGATTAGGTACTTTCTTTGAAACACGACCGTGACGCGACATAAGTACACAATCGCATTCAGCGACATTCACATTTCGACATCTCCTTCGTACAATACACCATCGGTCAGAACATATTCTCAACATGTCAGGTCCACCACAAGGTCAGGGCGGAGCAGACAGAGATTGCTCAAGATCAGTCGCACGAGGCGGATACATCGACCCTAATTTCCCTCGGCCAGACACTGATGGTTCGGCGTGTATCATTATCTACGGGTGAGTCAATATCAGCCAGAAATCCTTCATACCAGCACCGGAATCTGACACTGACACTGCTGTACAGATACACACCATCCATCGTGATATGTGTATTAGCACTCGTCCTTTTCGCTATCGCACTTGTTCTGCATGCCTGGCGTCTGTTCAAGTATAAGACATGGTACTTCATACCTGTGACTGTCGGTCTCCTCATGGAAATCGTCGGCTACATCAGTCGGACGCTCTCATCCAAAGTAAACCCTTACGCCGTCTTATACTTCGTCATCCAATACTTCTTTATCGTCGTCGCACCAGTCATGTTCAGCGTAAGTCCCATCACCCCTTCCCCATCCAACTTCAACCCCACCCGATCCCAAAACAACTAACAAACAATTCCAGGCCGCAATCTATACCCTTATCACAATCGCCATAAACCGCGTAGGCCGACAATACGCGCCCATGTCCCCCAAAGCCATCCTCTGGATCTTCATCCTCTGCGACGTCCTCGCCACAATCATCCAAGTCGCCGGCGCCGCAATGATAGGCGTAGCCTACTCCTCCGGCAACGACCCCACAACCCCCAACCACATTCTCCTCGCCGGTCTCTCCTTCCAAGTCGTCGCCTTCTTCATCTTCATCATCATTTTCAGTCTTTTCGTGTACCGCTCCTGGCGCGTCACCACCAAGGAATTCAAGACTTTTGTCGCGGCTACTGCTGTCGCTACGTTGGCTGTGTATCTGAGGACTATCTTCCGGTTGGCGGAGACGGCGGAGGGTCTGATGGAGAACTTGTCGACGCATGAGGTGTATTTCGGGTGTCTTGAGTTTTTGCCGATTGTCGTGGCGGTGTATGTCTTTGTTTGGTGGCATCCGGGGAAGTGGCTTGGGTCGAAGAGACAGCATGGAAAGGCTTTTGAGTCGGTTGTAATGGAGGATATCCAGATTGCTAAGGAGTGATTGATTGCTGGTTCGGAAGGATATATCGGGTCTTAGAGATTGGGTTTCTGGCTTTTTTGGTCTGAAGATTCTGGACTTGGTGGTTGAACGCTTGAATCTGAGGATTGGGTTCTTTGCAATTATCGGCGCAATTTATGGCGGTGGTCAAGAGCGTTCAGCGTGGCAACTCGTACATGAATGATAGCACAGGCACAGCGTGGTGTTCGGTGTCGACAGACTATCGGTCCATAATTGGAAGTTGCATCCATATATTAGAGCAGTCCATCAGGAGAATCTGGTAGAGCACCCTTTCTCTGAATGCCGTCAATTCTCAAATCGTCAACTGATCTGCCTTTTAGACATCCCATATCGCTACAAAGCTGTCATTTCACAATCCAGTTCTAGTCCATATGCAACCATTTCGATATGCGCCAGAGCATCATCACCCAATTCCTGCACACCAACAGTAAACTCACCAACCACCCAACTACCTCGAACAAATTCGAAAACAACTCCTCAATCCTCCCCCACCACCGACTCTCAAGTCAAAGCCTCAAGTCACACACCCATGAGAACTCCAGCCCAAAAACCGCAAAAAATAAAACCATCACCGGTTTTACCCTCCAGTATTTTCACAAGCGCCCAGACCACGCAATAACATACGATCATGGGCAGTTGCGGTTGCAGTCGTCATACCGCTCGGCCCGATATCACTGGTTGAGTGTCCGTATAGTTCTGGATTTGTATGTGGACGGACAGGGTGAAGTGGAAGTAATATGTAGGGAATGGAGTGAAGATATAGGCTTGTGGAAATTCTGCTGAATCGTTGATCTGTTTGAGGTACGGGTTGTAAGAGAGGGATAGCATGATTTCTGCGTTTCTGGGACTTTCAGTGTTGTGGCTGTATCGAGGTGTTGACGGGTTCCAGATGTGCTTGGTTCGTAAGTCTGAAGGCGAGGTGGCCGGTATATATCTGTCGAGCCATGAGGGCATAAAGTCGGAGTGACCGAATTCATTGTGCTGACTGTCGCTGAGACCTATGTTTTCCCTTCGATATCTCCAATGAGCTCTCTCCATACTCACAGCAACAAACTAGGATACAGCGTCTCCTTAGCTTTCTCAATACACTTCAAATACTCACCTCCCACAGCCCACCGACCATCAAGAATCCCCAAAACCTCTCTGAGATTCTGATACGACTCAACCATATCACCTCTTTCTCCCTCGTAGACTCTCCAAGCGCAGTTCGCGGCTCCAAGGTACAGACAGTTACCTACCAGAATTGGGATCGCGGCTGGTCTTTGAGTCATGCTCGATCTCAGGTCCGCCGCGAACGCGACGATATCGTTTGATGATACCATGAGGCCTTCTATGAACAGGGTCTGCAGTTCGAACTCCTCGGGTGTGTGAGCGCCGTTGTCCATAATGGTGCAGATAAATGGATCACTCAGGCTTAACATCGCGCTGTGTGCTAGGGCCATTGCGGTCGCGAATTGGTCGGGTGACCGGGCGAATTCCTCTTTGACGACCTTGACGAAGGGACACAGGATTCGGTAGATCTGTAAAGCACTGGTGAAGCGGGTCTCTGTTTCTGCTGATAGTTCGTTGAGGGCATTGATTACCTTTCCGATCAGGTAAGCGGCCTGACAAGCTCTCGTGAAAGGCCCTGCTTTGACGCTGGTCGGACTGGTAACGTAGAGTGGTTCGCTCACTGCTATCTCTGCTAGATCGAATTGGAGATCATCAGCGGGCAACGATCCGTTGCGATGAGGGTCATCTGTGAACAAGTTGTGACCACGGGTTCCGAGATGGACGTATCTAATCTCGTGAGCTTCGGGAGACAGGATGATACAATAGTCTTACCTGTCTAAAATCAACACAGCCCACCATAGTCTTTTCAGTTCCTCCATCTCAGCCCATGCTCCAAATCTGCGCAACATCTGAGGGGAATCCTTTCGATTGTCGAGGCCAAGGGCCTTACCAAAAGTAGCACAACTACCAACGGAAAGATAAGCAGCTGGGTATATACCGTGGCCGATCTCGTAAAGCGCGATCAGTACTTTCGATTGTAGTAGCTGTGGTGTCATTACTGCATTAACCTCGAGTGCCACGGCATAGTTCTTGACCGTCCAATATACGTTATTTCGCACGTTGGAGCGAGGGTTGCAACCTTCATCGGTAAGTAAATACATGGTTGAGAATAAAAGAGCTATATCAGCGCTGGGTTCAAAGCCAGCATCAGTCAGCAATAACTCGATTCGTTTCTTCGACAGGATCGGAAACCAAGTATGGATCGTAGTGAACCAGCGACGGGCAATCGACTTCAATCCATCGATATTGCCCAGGATCTTGTAGATATCTTCCGGAACTGGTGGCCGAGGCTGAGGAATAGGCGGCCTAGCCTCAGCAAATATTTCGTAATCAAGGAAGAATGATGATGGAAAGGTTTCAAATGGATTGGGACTGACTATACGAGCTGCTGGGTTATAGACCTGTCTCGTTTCAGATGCGTGTGATGAGAGTTGTGATATCTGTTGATTCCTTTGGAGGAGCAGGGTTTCGAGCTCTGCAATGCGGTTCTGAAGAGCCCGTGAATCTTCTGCTGATAGAGATGGTGTCTCGGTGTAGTTACAAACTCGACCCATACGCAAGCATAACGAACAATGTGGGAGCTGTTTATCGCACCGTCGCTTCTGCTTTTTGCATACGGAGCAGGCATGATTGGCGAGGGCAGAATCTGTCTCTGAAGAATCCATTATGGCATGGCGATTGCTGCGAGGAAAGATGTGTGCAAGATGTGAATAGCATGACCAGTCGAGATGGAGAATCTCGAGGCTTCAAGGCCATCCAAAGTTTTGGAGATAGCAAGTTGTGGTTCCGTTTGATCTTCAGTTGGCATGTTCGCTGGACTTCGACAAATAATCATCATTGAATGAACGACTTTGGATCAGTGGTTCGACGGAGGTTTTCCGCTTAGTAAGAGACTGCCGCCATGCATATGCAAGTACTAGCAAGCCACAAACCCGACGGAGAAGGAATCGAAGTGATCTTGATACCTACTTACGTATTTTGAGCAAGGAAGCTGTCAAGAAATCTGTAGAGGGAGGAGTGAAGTGTCACAGAAACGCAAGACAGGCACCAACCCCCCTTGTCTGCCTGATTTCGACGATCATCAGAACACCCAGCCAATCAGCGACTATATTTGGTCAAGTACGAAGAATACTACGAGAGACAATCCTGTTGCTGTTCAGTCGTCTGATCGGTCTATAAATCTGCTGTCTCGGGTCCTCATCTGACAGAAGCCCACAGTCAGGTTCAAGATCTCCTGTTCAACAGACAATCGAACAAAGTTTTCGAGTGCATCACCACTGATTCACCGTCGCATATACTCATAGCTTCACAACAATGTCCGGATCCACTGCCACCTCCAAAGACCCGGACGCCTCTCCATCAACAACAGGCCAGGAAGGCCCCACCGAAAACAAGCCCAGCAAAGAGCAGACACCATTCTTCACCGGAGCATGTTTCTGTGGAGCCATCACATTCACCCTCTCCTCCCTCCCTCTCAGATGCTACCTCTGCCACTGCCTGGACTGTCGCCGGATGACAGGTACTTCATTCGCGCACAACACCACGTTTCCCTTTTCCTCCTTGACGGTTTCCACACGACAAAGTGAGGGACAGAGCACAAAGGACGGTACAGATAGTGTCCTGTCTACCTTCGGCGATCTCGAATCAGGAAGACGACAATTCTGCAGGATTTGTGGAACAGGATTATTTCTTTTCGCCAAGGTTCCGGGTGAGGAAGATGACCAGGTTATTGTACAGGTCGGCGCTGTTGATGACAGTTATCAAGATGAGAGATTGAGGCCGATGGAAGAAGGTTTTTGTAAGAGGCGGGAGAGTTGGATGCCTGATATGAAGGGGACGAAGGTTCTTGAGGAATGGTGATGGGTTGTCGGTCGATCCCTAGTTGGCGCATTAGACACATTGGGGTAGGTCGCTCAGTGATTGGTGTTTCCGGAGAACGTTGACTCCTGTCAACCTTCTGCGACACGATGTAGGATGTATGCGCTGCTCTTGACGCTGAACATCATGTTCTTGACTTCCATCAGTCCTTGGCAACCCTCCCAGCCAGCAATTTGGCTGGCATGATCCGTACCTCATCCAATGTGCCAGACCATCTGGTTTCACAGACGACAGTAAGGGAAATGTCGCATACCCTAGCTCTTTCGATGTTGACACTGCCAGCTCCATCCCTCATCAATAAGGTGCCCTCCTCCCTCGTCCATAGCCACCACCAGCACCACCTCGAGGACCCCCTGCACCCTCAGGCAACCTCTCCCCTCTTCTCCATTCACCCATAGGTATAGTACCACCTCTACCCAGTCCGTATCCTCCTCTACCACGACCATACCCATTTATTCCTCCCCTCCCTCCACCACCCTGCCTCGGTACCGCACTCCCATCACTTAACGGCGGAAAGATCGCACAATCAATATAATCACCAATCACGAATTTCGCATCTGCGAGCGTCTTCTCTGCATCGTCACCCCCAAGGTCGTAGTCACCTCCTACACCATCTCCATCTCCATTACCGTTCCCATTGCCATTATATTGACTCGAGGCAGAAACAACCACACTTCCCATCTCTCGACTTGTGTACCTCCCTCGTCCTTCTTCTCCACCTAGACGACCACCTCGTGTCGCATGGCCTGAGGTATCGGGGTAGACCAGTCGGAAGCTTAGGCGCGTGCCTATCGCTGGATC
>JABUBK010000332.1_pt1 | contig 11303 bp, 11 predicted proteins | sample 7332671 | NCBI WGS metagenome assembly JABUBK01 (sample SAMN07256342, study PRJNA390944) | subsurface metagenome | isolation source: Methane hydrate marine sediment | place: Pacific Ocean: Eastern North Pacific, ODP site 1244 | collected 2002
AGGAATCCCCAAACCAGAACAAGTTCGGTTCGGGGCAAGCAGGAATCAGGAATCGGTGACAAAGCTAAGAAAACTAATTCCAAATCCCAAATTCCTGCTACTGATACTGATAAAAAGTCCCAAACTTTCATCATCTGCCCTCTAATTGAAGAGTCCGAATCGCTAAAATCGGTAAAGGCAGCTACTGTAGAGTTTGACCGACTCCAAAAGGAAGTCTTTTCCGACCTTAAACTAGGTCTCTTGCACGGAAGAATGAAGTCCAAAGAAAAAAATGAGGTTTTAGCACAATTTAAGAAGAGAAAGCTTGATATTCTGGTAGCCACCCCTGTTGTGGAAGTAGGAATTGATGTCCCTAACGCCACTATTATGATAATTGAGGGAGCAGATCGTTTTGGTCTGGCCCAACTTCACCAGCTGAGGGGAAGGGTAGGGCGAGGGAAGAAAAAATCTTATTGTCTTTTATTCTCCAGCTCAACTTCAGCTAAATCTCACCAGAGGCTAAAGACAATGGAGACACTTCACGTTGGTCACAAATTGGCCGAGGTTGATCTTAAGTTGAGGGGTCCGGGACAAATCTTTGGTACTACTCAACATGGGTTCTTAGATCTTAAAATTGCTTCAATTTCTGACCTTCCTATGATTCGAAGAGTCAGAAGAGAAGCGCAAAGACTTTTCAAACAAGATCCAGAGTTTAAAAGATACCCTCTCTTGAAAGAGAAGTTAAAAAGATTTATAATAAGCCAAGTAGAACCAGATTAGCATGGCTGTACCAAAACGAAAACCCTCAACCCAAAGACAGGGAAAACGAAGAGGAACTCAATTATTGAAACTACCTACCTTAACTCCCTGTCCGGAGTGTGGCAAACCAAAACGACCTCACGAGGTTTGCCCTCACTGTGGGTATTACAACAAGAAAAAGGCCTTAGAGATAAAAGAGAAAAGGAAGAAAAAATCAGCGTAAATCAGCTTATTATTCGTGTGAATTCGTGAGGCCGCCCTTCGATAGAGACCTCGACTGAGCTCGGTCGAAGTCCTCAGGGTAAACTTCTGACATAACTTGTCCTGAGCGAAGTCGAAGGATTCGTGTAAATTCGTGTAAAGACTAAAACTAGTAACATCTCTTGAGACAAGTACAATGAAAAAGAAGTCAGACCCCCGACACTTGGCTCGAAAGAAGGTAATTACTTGTCTTTTTGAATGGGGCTTTCAGAAACGCGAAAGACGCGAAAAAGGACACGAAAAGCTAATCAATGGTGTAATCGATAATATCAAAAAAATTGACAAGATTATCGAAAAAGCTGCTCCCGCTTGGCCGATTGAACAGATTACCAGGGTTGATTTAGCAATTTTAAGACTGGCCATTTTCGAATTAATGTTTGGTAAAACTGCTCCTTATAAAGTTATTATCGACGAGGCAGTGGAACTAGCAAAAGAATTTGGGGGAGAAACGTCGCCAGGGTTTGTCAATGGAGTATTGGGAACAGTAGTGAAAGAAATAAAGTTAGTTAATCAGTAATACAGTAAAGTCAGTAAAGACAGAAAAAATTTTTTTGTTACTGTGTTACTGAGTCATTGAGTCACTGGATTACTCTTAATATGATTCTTTCCAATCTTGAAAAAATTCTTAACGTCAACTTCAAAAACAAAAGCCTTTTACGAACGGCTCTTACTCATCGTTCATATCTTAACGAGCATCCAGAATACAAAGGAGAGTCAAATGAACGGCTGGAGTTCTTGGGCGATGCTGTTTTGGAATTTATTGCCTCTAACCACCTTTTCAAATCTTTCCCCAAGCTTCCTGAGGGACGACTAACCGTTTTCAGATCGGCTGTAGTCTCAACTAAAACTTTAGCCAGGATAGCAAAAAATCTTAAGCTTGGTCAATTTCTTCGCCTCGCCAAAGGTGAAGAAAAAGGGGGTGGAAGGAATAACCCTACCCTTCTAGCTAATACTGTCGAGGCGGTAATTGGGGCAATTTTCTCAGACTGCGGGTTAAAACCGGCTCAGAATTTTGTAGAAAAACATATTCTTACTCTTCTGCCCCAGATTATTAAAAGTGGTGCTTACAAGGACTCCAAAAGTGAGCTTCAAGAACTAGTTCAAGAAAAATTCAAAGTTCCTCCAATTTATAAAGTTATAAAGGAAGAAGGCCCGGATCATGCCAAAATTTTTACGGTTGCTGTGCTTATCAATGACAAAAAACTGGAACAGGGAAAAGGTTTAAGCAAACAAGAAGCCGAAGAAGAAGCTGCCAAAAAAGCGCTTGAAAAGATTAAATAATTGTTATATTGTTATATTGTTCTATGGTTACATGGTTAGCAATTTAGCAATTTAACCATCTAGCCATTTATTGCATGTCTGTTCGTATTCGCCTTACCAGAACTGGCAAAAAACATCAACCTTCATATAGAATCGTAGTTGCTGACAGTCAGGTCAAACGCAACGGCAAGGTCATTGAGGTTTTAGGTTTCTACAACCCGTTAACTGATCCAGCTACGGTAAGAATCAATCGTCCCCGCTTTGACTATTGGCTCTCTGTTGGTGCCCAACCATCAGATCCGGTAAGAGCATTAATTCTTGGGCAAAAGAGGATGAGAATGAAGAGTAAGAAAAAAGGCATTACTGAAGCACTAAAAAGGAAAGAAACACTGAAAAAAGAAACTGCAACCACAGAGACACAGACAAAGAAGGAGACACAGAAGGAAAAAGAATGACCAATGATTAACCTACAAACATCAAATATTAAATATTATAAAGAAGAATTCCTTCGGAATGCAAAAATACATATCAAAAATATAAAAATATTTAATTTTTAGATTTAATATTTGATTTAGAATCAATGAAGGATTTACTCGAATTCATTACCAAATCTATCGTTGATAAACCTGATCAGGTCAAAATCGAGGAGGAAAAAAACGAGGGATTTGTAAATTTAAAACTCTCCGTTGCCCAAGAGGATATGGGCAAAGTTATTGGCAAACAAGGAAAAATTATCAAGGCAATTCGCACCTTAATGAAAGTTCCCGCTATTAATCAAGGCCTCAAAGTAAACGTGGAGTTAACAGAGGTAGGGGATAGGGTATAGCCACTAGGGTATAGTATCGCTTTCCTCTAGACCCTAACTCCTAAACCCTAGACCCTATGAAAATTGCTATTCTCACTCTCTTCCCCGAAATGTTCTCTGGTCCCTTTGATTACTCAATTATCAAAAGGGCAAAAGAGAAAGGGTTGGTAGAAACCAATATCTACAATTTAAGAAAATGGGGAATTGGGAGACACAAACAAGTAGACGATAAGCCTTATGGCGGAGGAGTGGGTATGGTTTTAAGGGTAGATGTGGTAGCAAAAGCGATAAAGGAAGTTAAGAAAGGACTGATATCCGGATCGCCTGATACCCTCACTATCCTTCTTACTCCCCAAGGCAAGGTTTTTAATCAAAAAAAAGCCTGGGCACTCTCAAGACTTAAAAACCTCATTCTTGTCTGTGGCCATTACGAGGGTTTTGATGAACGGATTAAAAACTTTGTCGATGAGGAAATTTCCATTGGTGACTATGTTCTAACAGGGGGAGAGCTCCCCACAATGGTTTTGGTTGACACAATAGTAAGACTCATTCCGGGAGTTTTGGAAAAACCCGAGGCAATAAAAGAGGAATCATTCCAGATTCCACTCTTCGACTACCCCCAATATACTCGCCCCGCTTCTTTCCATAGTTTAAAAGTCCCCAAAATCCTTCTTTCCGGCGATCATGAAGAGATCAGAAGATGGAGGAAAAAAGAGGCTCTTAAAAAAACCAAGGCAAAACGCCCCGACCTTTTAAAAGATAAACAAGAATAACCCTGATTCAATCGGGGTTATCTCAGATAAAGCTAAGTAATCTCTTAACTTCGTCTTTATCCTCGACTGGTCCAATCAGAGCCAGATTCAGGCATTCATTGATAAACAACTTTTGGGCTACTCTTTGAACATCTTTGGATCTCACTTTCTCTATAGTCTTAATTACCTCTTTGGAAATCAGAATCTTGGGAGTAAGAAGCAACTGTCGTCCATACCAATCCGCCCGGTTTAATCACAAGAGAAGCAATCTCTTTCTCTCACAGCCTATAATTTTTCACTTTAGCCTTGAATTTAACTGGCCGATCGGCCTAACAGAAATAAGGCTAAAGTTAATTGCTATAAGGTAGATGTGAATTTTGATACTACGATCGGTGCACAAAATTTCAGGTCAGGATAAACAAAGTTTAAAATCCACGGACTAAAATCAATACTTACGGACTAAAATCAATACTTACGGACTGGCAAACTTCAAAGAACCCAGATACCTTTGAGCGTCTTAGGGGCCGAAGGGGCTGATGCGGGCACTGGGCGTGGCTGATACCTCAAAGCCCTGCGGCAAAGCCAAGGGTTGGGATAAAAAGGGAAGTAAAGCAATTTCTTCGTAAACCTCCTTTTCTGTTTGGGTAATTTGAGGAAGGGGTGAATCTGCTGCTCCCATTGTCTCGGGAAGAAGTTTGAAAAAAACATCTATTGTTACAATAGTTGTCATTGCTGAGGGAGTAGCAACCTGAGTTAGGGGAGCTGATAGTTGCACCCTAGTTACTTCAATTATCCGACGGCTCTTTAAAAGTTTCTCTAGGAAGTCTCTTATCCTTTCCATCTCTCCTTTAATTGTTACTTTGCTCTGAAATTTATTCTCGCTCTTCTTTTGGGGAATTTTTTCTTGTTTTTCGGCACTCTGCGTGGCTATTCCTCCTCCTTTAAGAGAAACACCATCAATCAAAAGACCAGTTTCCAAAGCAATTCTCTCTACCTGTGCAAGAAGTCCAGCCACATCCCTCTTCGAAGGAATAGCCTCATTAGCTAGAAGAAACTGCTCTTTGAGAGCTGTTTCGTCCAGGGCGGCAAGCGCAGTATGCTTCTCGATCAGACGCGAAAGCTTTTCTCGCTGATTCTTAATTTCACTCCTAATCTTAAAAATTTTAACAATCTTGATTTTAACAATGGAGTTGAAGAGGACTAAAATTACCAAAAAAGAGACAAAAGGAAAAAGATAAATTTTTAAACTCTCAAGGTAATCTTTAAAAGTTCTTGGCTTCTCCATCTATATCCCTCCCAATCAGAATTAACACCTTTTAAGTCTTCCGCTGATAACGCGGATAGAGCCAACTTTGCCTTATTTGGCCTCAAAGTTTTTGTTTTCGGCGGCTCCGCTGAGAAACGCGGATATTTTTAACCTCTTAATATCTCAATATCCTAGTATCCTAATCTCTACATTTTTAAAACAATCTTAACACTAAATCTATAAAGGCCTGTTTTATCTTTAACCGCTGAAGTTAAAGTTACTTTTTCAATTTTTTCTTCTGCCAAGATGCGGATGTTTGAAAGCCGACTAATAAAATCTCCTAGCTCGAAACTGGAAGCCGCCACACCGGAAACAAGGATCTCCCTTTTTTCTAAGGTAATCTCAGAGAAGGAAACACCGGCGGGCAGAAGCTCATAAAGATCAGCTAAAATTGAGTGAAACTTAGGTCTCTTCCCAAAAACTTTTGCCAAAAATTCAATCTTGAGTTTGAATCCTCTAAAAAGACTCTCGCGATCCGCCTGTTGGTTAATCTTGGTTTCGACTTCAGCAATTTTCTTATTAACAACTGCTGCCTCGTTACCAAGAATAGCTGAATAACCAAAAACGGCGAGAACAAAAACGATAGCCACGACCAAGCAGACAATAGACGAAAGTTCCAGAAACTTTTTTTTCTTTAAAAACCCAATTTCCTCTGCTGTTAGCTGGGGAAGAAGATCGATCGCCATTCTATATACTTATCTCAATTGAGATTTATCCCTTTCAGTCTTCCACTGATAGAGCCGACCTGACTTTGCTTGACCTTAAAGTCTCTACTAGTCGGCTTCACTGATAAACGCCGACGTTTTTCTCTTAGTATCCTAATATCTTAGTATCCTAGTATCCTTCTTTTATATCCTCCTCATCGCTAATCCCACCGCTACTGCATAAACTATTGCCTCTTCAGCCAGGACTTCTCTGGTTTTCTCATCCGTCTCCACTTTTTGCCAGGGATTCCCTATTTGGGTCTCAAGCCCTAAAGATTGAGCTAGATAAACAACTACTCCGGGAAGCCTAGCGCTACCTCCACACAAGACTGCCCGTTTTACCTGCTCACCTGGCTTTTCTTTTTGATAAAAAGCTAAGGCTCTTTTAATCTCAGCGACGATGAGATCAAAAACGGGTTTTAAAGCAGCCACAATTTTCCCTTCCATCTCCTCTTTTAAAAGCCCATAGGATTTCTTGTACTCCTCAGCTTTGGGAAGTTCAAAACCAAGACTAGTAGCCACCGCTCGGGCCAACGCTACTCCTCCGGTGGAAATAGAGCGGGTCAGAGCTATTTTACCTTTCTTAACAACACAAACATCGGTAGTCTTAGCACCAATAGAAATCACTAGAGAAGTAGGGGAATCTTCACTCTCACCAACAAGACTTCTGGCAACAGCAATAGTTTCCGTTTCTAGGGCCTGAGGCTTCAAACCAGCCGCATTTAAGACCTTAATATATTTTTCTCCCAGTGCCTTTGAGGCGGCTACCAACAAAACCTCCATCTTTTTACCCTGCTTTGGTTTTTCCAAAACTTCCCAAACAAGATTCACTTCATCTAGGGGAACTGGAACATACTGCTCAGCCTCCCAGTGAATAGCGGAAGCTAGCTCCTTGTCACTTAAAATTGGAAGAGTAATCACTCGAGTAAAAACGGCGGATTCAGGTAGAGCACAAACCACATTTGAGGTAGAGACCTTGATATCCAAAAGAAGATTTTTGACTGCCTGCGAAAGTGCTTCCATGTCACTCTCGGCTTCAGACTCAAATCCCTTGGGAGGAGCGGGAGCAAGACCATAGGTTCTCAGTCGATAACGACCGTTGTCGTGGTCAAGTTGAACCGCTTTAATTGTATTTGAGCCAATATCAAGGCCTAAAAGCGAGTATTTTCCCATGGGCAGATGTCAAGAATCAGGAATTAGTAATCGGTAATTAGTGATTCTATTATCGACAATAGCCAGAAGAGTGTCAAGACGCAGAATTCACTCGAACCTTATGTCCTATAGCCCCTAAACCCTAGTTCTATGGTGCAACTTCCTCCCACGAGAGGAATTGTTCTTTTAAACTATCGGGTAGGTTCTCAAAGAAGTCTGGTCGGTAGATAAAAAGTTCGGCCGGAGTGTTCTTATTACAAACAAGGCGTGTTTCGGTACAACCCTTAAGATTCCTTCCATAAGGTGAAGTTAGCCAAAAACCGCCGTAGGTGATAAACGTCCCTTCAGTCACCAAGCGCTTTCCAGGCCACTCGTTTTCTGGATAGTCCTGATCATTGTTGTGATCAAACTCACAAGTTGATGGATCGCTATATCCCGTCTCCTCATCAAAAATGCACTCTTTTCCGGCATTTTCTGCAATCCGGGCCGAATAAATTCTCCCATCAACTACGTAAACTCCCTCCAAAATTGGATCATCAACATCGTCACTCTCCAAATCCCAAGAGATGTTCAAATCTCCCTTGACAAAAAAGATAACCACACTCCCAGATTGAGCTTTGACCTCTATTCTGCGATTAACTTGAAGATTACCCTCTACAAAAACAGCTGTTTCTCCATCAAAACGAATAGGGGTCTGAGAAGCTCCAGGTGGTTCAAGTGTTAAATCGCCAGGATTGTAGCAAATATTTATACCGCCAATTCTCTTAGCTTCGCAAGCCTCACCGGTATCGCCGACCAACTCAGGAGCATCTATTGGACTGCCAAAAAGTTGCCAGAAATAATCGTACCCCTTTTTCTCTACCAGATATAAACTACCTGAGTAATTATCTACTCTCCAACCCTTTAGGGAAACACTTCCAGCGCCAAAACCCATTCCTCCTCCAGCAGAGACATTTCCTGGTGTACCTAGAGAAAAGTAGGGGTTTAACACTCCAGTCGGAATATCCGAAAAAATTGACTTTGAAACTGTGGTATTAACATGCACATTACCATCTTTCGTCTGAAGCCAAGCAGGATTAAAAATGGTCATGATTTTGCAAAGACCTGGAACAAATTCCATAATGGGACAGTCCTCGACTGAATGCTGAGTTGCCCTATTATCAGCACAATCTATCACATCAAAACAAATCTCAAGCTGGTCTCCATCAATAGTTCCTGGTGCAGGGAGACCCCGAAAAATATAATGGTTATTGGGGTAACCACCAGTGGTTGTGCAAATTGTATCAATTTGGCTGTACCAATCTTCACCTTCGGGCCAGACTTTTAATCCACTTCTCAAAATCCGGGCATCATAAGTAGCCACCACGCAGTTTTCGTCCCAAAACCCAGCCGTTTCCACCAAAACATGCTCGGTCGAGGTCGTTATCCAACCACCAGTTTCTGCATCCGAAAGTTCAATCGTATTTCCACAAGTAGGCAAAGTATTATCATAGACAAAGGTATTACAAGAATCGGTTGGCCCTTGTTTTTGATCAAAAGCATCTTCAGCGACCGAGCAAATCTGATATCTGCCATCAGCGTTTCCTTCCTCAGGCCAGGGAACATCGGGCCAGGGGATGTTATTAGTTCTGCTCCAAGAAATTGTCTGTCCTTCGTTTACCGGGGGCATATTATTAAAATCGGTATCAAGCCAAATGGGGCAGGAAATAGCCGATCTCCAGTCCGTTCCATCCCAACAAAAATTGTCTTCGTTTCTCTTAATGGAAATGTCAACATCGGTTACGCCGGCGCACGCTTCGTCTTTTGCTGTTCCGGCAAAGTTTAAAAAAACACCCTCATAATTAAAACATCCTTGGGTAAAAGGCTGTTTACCAATACCAAAATAAACCGAACCTTCCTCTGATTCATTCCCGGCCCCATCCCGGGCTTTGACAGAAAAAACATGTACCCCCCAAGTATAAGTACCAGAGGCTTCTGTTTCTGCTTGCCAAGAACTCCAATCGCCAGAATCGACTTTCCAGGAAGATTCAATAGTCGAACTCCCACACCCCTCATCTGAAACTGCCCCCCAAGAAAAGGAAACATCCTGAGGGCTGGTTTCAGAATAAACCGGGTCAGCTGAAAGCTCGGGCTGTCCCGGAGGTTGAGCATCAACAGAGAAAGAAATTGACCCAGAAGAAGACTCTCTTCCTAAAGTATCGCGGGCCTTAACATAAAAAACACGGTCTCCATGAGCAAAAGGTCCTGAGGAAACGCTAGTCTCAGTTTGAGGTTCACTCCAAAGTTCATCATCTACTTTCCAATAATATTCGATAGGAGAAACTGGACAGTTGGCAGCATCAGGAGCATTCCAGGAGAAATCAAAAATAGTCTCTCCATCACCACAATCTGGATCAACTGAAGGAGTAGGAGGGTCTAAGTCACGAGGGTCACATTGCTCCTCGGGCAAACAACCATAGGTACAAGTCCTGGTCTGATACATCTCAGAAGGCAAACAAGTACCTCCACCACAAGATACATCTGACCAACCACCACAACTATCATCTACACATTGGTCTTCATCATCACAACCTGGAGGATCACAGGTCCTAGTCTGGTGCATCTGTTCATCTGTACAAGTCCCTCCTCCACAGACATTGTTTGACCAAGAGCCACAGGTACAACAAGTGGGATCGTTTACACAGCGAGATTCAGAAAGACAATTGTAAGTACAATTACGGGTTTGTAAACGCTGGGTTGGAGCACAGCCTCCCTCTCCACAACCTTGATTAACCCAAGCTGTACAGGTGTCATTAACGCACTGTGACTCAATATCACAGCCTGAGGGGGTACAAGTTCTGGTTTGCCACATCTGACTTGAGGTACAACTACTTCCTCCACACCATTCGTTTGTCCAAGAACCACAGTCGCAAGGTTGACAATCAACATCAGTCTGACACTCATCGATACAAGGACAATCAGAGCCAGAAAAACTTTGAGAATCACAATAATCACCCTCCAACCAACCCCATCTACAAACATTGCAAGTACATGTGACACAATCAGCATCAGTCTCGCAGATTTTAAGACCCCCCCAACTACCACAAATGTACTCCTCTACACAGCTCGAGTCCACACAGTATTTAATCCATGCACACTGGACACACTGACCGTTCTCACAAGTTTCTCCCACGGGGCAGTCTCCACAAGTGAATCCTGGGCAGTCTGGTGCCGGTCCACACTCCCTACCACTACAGGTACCTTCCCAGGCGGGGTAGACCCAGACATATTGATAACAATCCCACCCGCCAGTTGTTTCGGCGGGACAATGGGCCGTATCATAAGTACACTCCATTTCCTCATATTCGTAACACCCTATGCCTTCCGCACAAGAGCGGCACTTGCAAGATTCTGAGTAATCGGCGTTTGTACATTCAAAAGGTCCAATAACTCCATCCGGAGTCCCCTCACAACCAGCACTAGCCTCAGAAGAGAAAATAAAAAGAGATATAAACAGGGATAACAGCAAAAAAAAAACACGAGTAAAGAATCTTGAACTTAAGAAGTTTCTTCACCATTTCCCTAATTTTAATGTAAAACAAGCTGGAAGTTTCGTCAAGAGTCAGGAAGAAGAAAGTAAAAAACGATTTTTTACAGAAGGGAGCCAATCTTAGGAAAACCGGTGGAACAAGAGACAAGAGAGAGTTTTGGGAATCAGGAAGGGGGTGTAAGTAAACCCTTCCAGGCGGCTCAGGGTTTACTTTTTCGCAAGTCAATGTTCCACCATCTTCTGTTGTCGTTAATGGGCTCCGAACAAACACCTCGGCTGGTTGGTCTTTTTCATCTTATCTTGACCAGTAGAGCGTTCTCCCCAACTCGTTTTCTACTTCTTTTTTGCCTCCTTCTCTTCCAATTAAAACTTTTTCGGCTAAAAAATTACCATTCTCGTCCTTGAGATTTTCCCTCTTATCCCCTGTTTGCTTAAATTTAATTTTAATACGTTCTCCTGATTTAATCAGTCTATCAATTTCCTCAGAAGTGAAATCCCTAAAATACCCCAAAACCTCCTCTTCCTCATTTTTTTCGACTGCAAGAATAGTACCTAGTGTGGCATCAAAAAGAAGACTCGACTCGAAACCAACCCTTATTTTTGGATAAGAGTCAAACTCTTTAGCGGAAGAGAAAACACCAATTCCCAGAAAAAGGTATTTATCTTCGGAATTTTGAATTACTTTCCATTCTTGAAAGGGAGCAGTTACGAACAGTGGATTTTTAAATCTTTCAGCAAGCGAAGAAGGTTTCTTTATAAACTTTCCAAAACCATCTAGAGGTTTAGGTGTTGGGGT
>JABUBK010000333.1_pt1 | contig 11298 bp, 14 predicted proteins | sample 7332671 | NCBI WGS metagenome assembly JABUBK01 (sample SAMN07256342, study PRJNA390944) | subsurface metagenome | isolation source: Methane hydrate marine sediment | place: Pacific Ocean: Eastern North Pacific, ODP site 1244 | collected 2002
AAAGCAGATTAAAGTAAATACCCTTGAAGATAAGCATAATAAAACAAGAGTGATTTTTACCGTAAATATGCTCAACGAAGGCTGGGATGTCTTATCTCGAATTTCTTATTGATATTCCTGATAACAAAATCAGGGATTTCCTTATATTTATTTAAAAATCCTCTCCGAGATATGGAATTTAATTCTTCGACTAATGTTTGTCCGTTTGGCATATTTAGAAAACCGGCTTATAAAATTGTTTGTTCAACTTTTTATCTTCCGCACTGATTTTATAGGTGGCGTCGTTAATTTCGCTTAAATTTACATAAAGGTGGTTTTTATCAAGGCACTCGCACAATACTTGCTGTTGTTCTTCGAGCGAAAGTTTTTTGAATTGTTTTTCGTCAAACTTTGATAGATCGATGTCGTACCGGAAGAAAGACTCCTTTTTCATTTTCTTGTAGATGTTTAAAATTTTTTGGGTTGTGTTGGCTTCCTGGATGGCGGCAATGTATTCTTCGTTCCACTTTTTCAGCTCCATATAAACGAATGAGCCGCCGCCTTTCCAGTTAATGGATTTAGAGATGCCTGTCTGGTCTCCTTCTATAACATTTTTTAGTCTTGTTATGGCATCATTTTTTCCATAATCTAATTGTTCAATACCAATATATTGTCTGCCCAGTTTATGAGATACGGCAGCAGTTGTGCCACTTCCAACAAAAAAGTCCATAACCATATCGCCTTCAGATGTGGACATTTCAATAATTCTTTGCAATAATTTTTCCGGCTTCTTACCCCTCCTTAATAGTACACCCCCTTCGCCCGATATTCCTGTAACCTGAATTTCATCATTACTCCAAAAATCATTCATGTCCGACTTTCGGAATACACTTTCTCCGTCTGTTTCCGCATAATCTTGAAGGAACAATATTATCCCGTTGGACAAATAATATGCTTTCTTCAATTTTCCCTTACTTTTTCCTGTTGTTGGCGTGTACTCAACAGAGAATAGGCCATCAGGTTCAATTGCTCCAAGAATTTTTTGTTGTAGGGAACTTTCTTCCTGCTGAGCAGCAACCCTTGTAAGCTTATCAAAATTCTGTAAACGCTCGTTAATATCAACACCTTTTGGTATTCTCTTAACTTCGTAGTTTGTATGTTTATAAATCATTATAGGGTTGCCTTTTGCATCCTCAATGGAGGAGGTTTTTTTACGACTTCCTTCACTAATAAAATAATGATTGTATTGGCGTAATGCTTTTTCGGTTGCATCAACGTATTTGGTAATATTGTTAGATTTTGGTGCATTCTCTATTGCCTTGGCAAAGCATAAAATGCTTTCGGTAGAGTTGACTATAAAAGATGAGCCTTGTCCTAAAACAGTTCTGCCTTCGGGTGCTCTTTGCCAACTAATATGTGAGATGAAGTTATCACGACCAAAAATCTCATCTAATAATACCTTTAGATAAGCAGATTCTGTATCATCACATTGAATATAAATTAGGCCATCTGGAAGAAGAAAATCCCTTGATATTTCCAATCGGTTTTTCATGAAAGTAAGCCAAGTAGAATGATTAAAACGATCATTATATTTAAATTCATCGTTACCCGTATTAAACGGTGGGTCAATATAGATAAGTTTTACTTTGCCACGATATTTTTTCTTTAGGCAATGCAGGGCAAGCAGGTTGTTTCCTTTGATTATCAGATTATCATCAAGACTGAATTCGGTTACTTTATGTTCACCTTTGTCGTCATATTTTTTAAAATTGGTTAAGACTTTCGGCTCAAACAGGCGGTCGATTTCATCTGGAGCGAGGGTCTCGTTATAGAATATTTCATTACGCTTCTGGTCTTCCTTGTCCTGGCCGCCCTCAAGGACGCAGTCTTTGTAGGCCCAAGCAAGAACGACGTCGCTTTTTTCCTTTAAATAATCGCCGTTATCTACCAGGCCAATTTTGTTTTTAAAGCTGGTAAAAGAGTCAGGTAGGAATTCCTTGTTGTTAACAAAGGAAATGAATTTGTCCTTGTCAAAAACGAGAACCTTTTCTTTTTTGACGGCCTTTTCTGTAAAGAAGTGTTCTCTTGCCTTTTTGTCTGAGAGGAGCAGCTCTATAAGGCTTTGGTCAGATTTAAGGGTCAGTTCGGTGAGCTTGTTTTTAAGCAGGGTGCCGGCAGCGAATATTCGGTCGTCTTTCTGGAATAATTTTGTTAAATCATTCATTAGATTTTGCATGTTTTTTAATCCCCTTTTTTAAGGAATTTTACAACATATAAGGGATACATTTATGATTTGATGATGATTATAGTTTATTGATATAAAATATCAAACTATTTAATTAAGTTCATTATATCCTGTCAAATCAAATATGGGTTAGGGCAAATAAGAAATTGCCATTTTCCGGTTAGGCTTCCTACCTGCCGTAGCAGGAAATGGTTTTTCATTGGAATTTTTTCCCTAAATAAGCCAAAGGGCTACCAGCCGGAACTCCATCCGATTTAGAGCATCTTAAAATTGACAAGCCTTATTGAACCATTGTATGAGAAACATGGCGTGAGCATGTTTCCCGTCTGCGGTTCTGCGAGTACCGGATTTAGCTCTCACGCCAGTCTTTGACTGAATCCGGCCTTTAAAGGATAGATGTGCCTGGGGAGCACGCCTTAATAAGGACCGCATCCCCATTTGTCAAAAGCCCTTACATTATTAATATTCCCATCTGCAGGAGCTATGCCATGGCAGAAAAACTTGATCCAGGTGAACTTGTTAACTTCAAAGAGCTTTTAATGGCAAATTCGATGCAGGTTGACGCTATTGCACAGCTACTTATCGAAAAGGGTATTATTACAGATGAGGATTTTTTTGTTAAACTGAAACAAGTTCAAATGGAATACCAGAGGAGAAAGAATAATGCTGGAAATAACAGTTCATGATATCAAAGGAAATTGTCCTGTAGACCAACCTGACGCTTTATGTACCCATGCGCTCCCGACAATATTACATTATGTTTTGATATTGGAACATAACTGGTGTCCATTCAAACTTGGTTTAACAAAAGAGGATGATCAAGATAACGCCTATATTCAATGTCTCGATCCTGGGCAACCTTATACTGAAGGCGGAACTGTAATTTTTAGAATAAGGAAAATTAAATAGGATTCGACGGTAATGCTTAAAAAAATTATTTCAGGTGGACAGACAGTTTCTGATCAAGCGGCTTTAGATGCTGCAATAAGTTTGGGCATATCTCACGGAGGATACATTCCTTGGGGCCGAATGACAGAGATTGGTACACTTCCATTAAAGTATAAAGTTCATGAGTTGAATACGGATAATCACTTAGATTGTATCGAACGGAATGTAAAAGAATCAAAAGGAACGCTCATAATATCTGCTGGTGAATTAAATGATGATTCCAAATATGCCAGAAAAATAACCATAAAGCATTCACATCAGTTTTTTGTATTTGATCTCGAATTAACACCCTCCTTTCAAGCTCCCACTCTCATTAATGATTGGATTCAATTATTTAACATTGATGTACTTTATATAATCGGGCCTTTCACATATGAATACCTCAATATAGATAGACACATGACGATTATAGTTGAAGGGGCACTACTTTTAGCTATAATGGATGCACCTCAAGGGTCGAAAGTCACAGACTATTATAAGGATATGTATCTTCAAAAGTTACCAATTCTTCCAAAGACAGTTAACGAAGCTGTAGATCAGATTATTTCAGACATGACATTGGAGGAAAGGGTTAGGATGGCAAATTTTGATAAAGAAGAACTTCGAGTGATCAATTACTCTTTAAGTATTTTTATCCGAAATCAGTTGTTTATGAAAGATATAAACAAGGAACTGTTTGAATCATGCCGTATAGTTTCCGAAAATAAAAATCTTAACGAGACCACAGCGGCTTTGGTCATTATAGAAAGACTTTGGGAAAAACTTCGAAAAACCCATCGGTTAAGAGTTGTAAAATGAATCATTTTAGAAAACTAAAAACCGCATATATTCTGTTAGCTCTATTGTTTTTATTCCCCATTATGGCAATCGCCGGTCAATATAAAGTGATACGGGTTGTTGACGGTGATACAATTGTCATAAAATATAACGGAAAATATGAAAAGGTTCGTCTGCTCTGTGTAAACACCCCTGAATCTGTACATCCCGATAAAAAGCAAAATATTCCAATGGGAAAAGTTGCATCCAGATACACACAAAAGAAACTTACCGGTAAATATGTTGACCTTGAATTTGAAAGCTATCGAAGAGGCAATTACGGACGCCTTCTTGCATACGTGTTCGTTGATGGGAAGAATATTAACCTCGATCTGGTTCGGGAAGGACTTTCAACTTACTATACAAAATATGGCAAAAGCCAGAAATATGATGCTGAATTTCGTGCTGCCGAAAAACGTGCTCGGAAAGAGAAACTGCATATCTGGGGAGATCCTGAACTTACAAAAAAATATTTAAGGCTGAAATCGAAATGGGGGCAACATGGAAAATAATAATAATGAACTTGGCAGAAATGAAGTCCGCGCTTTTTTATTCGGATTAATAGATGACATGTCCGATGCGGAAATGCGGCAACTTTTGAAAGAATTGGAGGAACGTCAAAACAAAGATCAAAGGAAATATTCTCGAAAAGATTTCTTAACGATAACAGATTATAATGTGGGTGATCGGTATTATAGGGACTTCATCCAAGATATAAGTGAGAGCGGTGTATTCATCAAAACTTCTCAGAAATTTTTAGTGGGCCAACCAGTCTTGATGACCTTCATGTCCCCGGACAATCAGAAACCTTTTAGAATCAACGGCGAAATTATACGTACTCACGAGGATGGCATTGGTGTAAAGTTTAAGATAGAAAGCCAAGTTCAAGAATTGGTTTTAAAAAGTTTTGTAGACATGATTCAAATATGATATCCGTATGTTAAATGTGTTGTTGATGATCGCAATATAGGCAAGATATATGCAATTGTGGAGGTTTCGATGAATAACCCAAAATACTTTCTTGCTGTCTTTGGTGATCCAAGTCCTCCAGAGAAAGACGTTGTCGAGTCTGGTCTTTATCATCCAGACCCAAATTTTGCCCCATTCCCCACTCAGAGAGGTGATTTGATGCTGCTTTATTGCACTGGCAACTATGACGAATATTGGATGCGAGTGCCAGGGATAGGTATCATACTTGATGTCAAAGATATCGTGATTGAATATAGGTATCTACCACTTTCTAAAGCCATTTCGAAAGATACCATCGATCAAGAATTCGAGCCGAATGATGCCAAAAAATTCAAGAATATAAGATTTTCAAGCCATTGGCTTTTTGAAATTTCAAAGGAATCGTTTGTACGAGTTATTAATAATCGTGTTATCAAGTGGCCTTAAATTCTCTATCTTTGTTATTCTTTAGTTACTTAAACATTTCACAAAGATGATATCCAGATCTGTATAATCACTGGTTATGCAAAGGAAATTGTAATGAAAACTGTAAGGAGGGTTCTCCGGTCAATTCGTGGTATAAGCACGCCGATAGGTGGGATTAATTGGGAACCTGAAGGGATCGATGACAAATGGGTCGATATCAAATACCCTTCGGATTCTGGAATTCAAGAAGAGCTTGAGCAGGCGGGCTACAAGATTCGATGGTGCGCCGAGGACAAACTTTCAAGAAGAATAGACATGGATGGATGGGAGAAAGTAGTCTGGGAAGACCAGGCAGGAAAACAATTTCTTCTCAAGTGCCGCAGTGACCGCTCATATCTCACATTGACTATGAAGAAACAGGAGAATGCGTAACAATGGGTTCAACGGGGACATGCTAAAGCATGCCCATTAACCCGAACGTTATGCGGAGGTAGTAATGTGCGAATTGTTATTGATTGTGGCGAATAGAAAGGTCGGTATCGACCTCTCTTGGAAAGCGTTACAAGACAGAGCTAAACAGAATCCTGACGGTTGGGGTGCGGCCTGGTTGGATGGTGGCACATTTACCTCCAAGAGGAAACCAGAAAAACTTCCTGGCGGAGCCAAAGGAATGAGGCTTGTTACCGGCATCACCACATCTCAATTCCTCGCACATGTTCGTTATAGGGTGACCGGCACAGTTGCGCTTCAAAACACGCAACCGTTCATTAGTCCCGACAATAAGTATGCCTTCGCCGCGACAATGTCTCAATGTAAAGTCTTGGCTCGCTACAAAAAAAGCGTGCGGCAATATTTAAAAGGCCGCACCGGCACCGAAGTGCTATTTCAAGTTTTTCTTAATAAATACAATCGAAACATTGGAAACCTCAACCCACTCTCTGGGTTGATTGAGGAGGTGTTTGTTGAAAGCAATCTGAAAAAACGGGCGTCAGCATCATTCGTGCTAATGTCGCCTGCCGGAATTTGGGCATATCGTTACAGGAAGTCACTCTACTACCTTGTCCGAAAGCCGCCACATGAGGCAGAGGTAACTCTCCTTAGCAGGAAAGGATACAAGACAAAACTTTCGTCAAAAAAAAATTCAAAGGATATGGTCACATTGCTTGCATCCGAGAAGCTCACAAACGAAAACTGGAGACTGTTGCCTGACAAGACTCTTGTAGAGGTGACCCACAAAGGCGCACAAGCGGGTGCATAACATTTTTCTGCACCTGACTGGTGCTTCGCTGCGCTCCACACCGGCCGGTGAGAAATTCGTTGATATCTGCTATATACAGCACGAATTTCAACCCTAAAATCTTTACAGATATCACAATACCGGATACAAAGTTCTATTGTCCAAATACTGGCAAGAAACATATAACTTCTGAAGTGAGGGGCATACCAAAAGAATAGATCCGACAGATGGCTATAGGATTTTATTATGACATGCAAACTATGCCTTCAGCCTCACAAGCTCTGTAAATCGCACATTGTTCCAGAACTCCTTTATAAGACCTTATATAGCAAGGAAAAGCATCAGTTTGTCCAGCTGTCTGGTCCGCCTAAAGTTAGAAAGTGGCAAAAAGGTTTCAAGGAAAAGATGCTTTGTAGAGGCTGCGAAGATAAGTTGAACAAATGGGAAACATATGCGGCTCATGTCTTGTTTAGTGGTGCTCATATTCATCTCGAAAAGCTACAAGATGCGATCATAGTTCGGGATGTTGATTACACAAAATTCAAGCTTTTTCAGCTTTCTATAATATGGCGCGCTGGAGCGACCGGGATTCAACAATTCTCCAATGTCAATTTGGGACCACATGAAGAAAAGCTACGATCCATGATAGAAAAAAATGATGCTGGGGAGCCGACTGACTATGGCTGCCTCATCATTCTCACGCCGTCGTATTTCGATTTAACCAGCAAAATGATATTGCTCGCCCAAGAGACGAGATTTGATGGCCATCGTTGCTACCTGTTCCTGATGGCAGGTTTTACGTGGGTATTTTTTGTCTCAAGCCACATAAAACAACTTCCTTATAATGATAAAATGTTCCTTAGTCTCGACGGTGTCCTGCCGGTGCTGATTGAGGACGCTGCATCCAAAAACTTTTTTGAGAAGACGTTTTCTGAATGGAAAAAATCGGGCAAGCTTGACAAAGCGCTCAAGAAAATCTGATTGAATTCCTTAGGTAAAGTGAAGGGTTGGTAAGCTAGGAGTTGACCAAAGGGTAAAAACAGATAATACATACCTGCATGGCTAACCAAGGCATCAACCGGGTGAGGAGGAGCGTTATTATTTTTCATTCAAGTTCAATGGCGGCGCCGGTTATGTCAGGCGTTCACTATTCAAGACACGACTATACTCTTCAGTATTAGACGTTTAGGAGAAGTTTCTAATGAAGCGAGCATTATTAATAATTATCCCAATACTCTTGGTAATTACCTTTATAGTCTATAACGCCGTGAACAGCCACCTTGCATACAAAGCAAAAATGGAGGCCAAAAAAGCTGAAAAAGAAAGGATAGAGAAAGATGTAAACACAGCGGTAGATCAGTTAATCAAAAGATATAATGCTTTCGATTGGTTTAAAGACATTGAAAGTCGCATAGAATTTTTTGATCCAATTCTAACAGTTGAACTGGAAAAGTTATGGTTAACAGATCGCCCCACTCTTTTTATTGGTACCATAAAGGATATTTCAACCTTCGATCAAAAGTACTATATGATAAAAATTCAAGGGGTTGATCCAGGAAGAGCAAATTATGAGTTGGCACTTAAATATCCTAAACAAAAAGTCAATTTACTTCTTGAGGAGCATCCAGATTTGGTCGAAGGAGTGGTGAGTGGAGTTGCCGTTGTTGCAATTATCGATAAGATAAAAATAGTAATAGTTCCTGGATATGACGGTGGAAAAAAAGACATTAGGATAGGGGAAGGGGAATCCATTGATATGGTCTATTTAGAAGACATAGACACATTATTATTGTCAATGTAGAAGAAGGTCGGTGAGTTGCATATATCGATTATAAGTTGATAGCAATTTTATCCGGGAATTCACCTAAAGAGGTTTGATTGAAAGTATGGTGGTATGCGGTCATTCCATCGCCCGGTGCTCACTTCAACGTTCAAGATACCTGCTATGTATATGGAACCGGAAAAGCAATATTGAAGGTTGTGATATCGAAACCATCAGAACTAACCTGACAGGTGATGTTTCGAATCACTTATGATTTTTAAAAGCCATTTTTTCCGGTAAATAGCGAAAATCCTACCTGCCGTAGCAGGGTGTCTCGGCATCCTTCCTTGGGATTGCCTACCCACACTTAGCCCACTGTTCCAGCCGGGGCTTCACCCGCTGCCCTTTCGGGTATTTAATTGTAAAAGATCATAAAAAGCTTACCTTGAAACAGCCTAAAAATAACCTTTTTAGAGAAAACATAGGCAAAGATACATGGACACATCATTTTAAAAATAAAACCCTTCTGTGAGCTTCTACAATCTTCTGTGAGCTTCTACAATCTTCTGTGAGCTGTTCTAAGCCTATTCTGTGTCAATCTATGGCGCTGTATTTTAGCTCTCATGTCCCTCATTTGGGATATTAATTCGGTTATCAAGCAGCCACTTTGACAGGTCTTCTTCGTAATATACTCTTTTCCTTTGACTGAGCTTGACGTACGGCAAATTTCTTTGGTTTCTTAATACGCCGATTTGCTCTTTGTTCATGCTGAACAACTCCATTAAAAATTCCTCTGTCAGAAAACTTTCTATCTTCGCCATGTAAAACCTCCGTTTGGTTTTTGTACCGATCATACTTTTGAATGAATCGCCTTACATCCGGATGCAGATATTTATTAAGCTTTGTTGTGGGCTTTCCGTCCCGAATAGCTTCGTAATATCCTTTTCGATATTCCAGGTTATTATAAACCTGATCTTTTAACTCGGCCTGTAGTTCAAGGTTCCGATCCGCCCGGTATTTATCCTTACAGTCTACAATCGAGTTTATAATTCTGCTTTTCTTGTCCTTGGCCTCAATACACCTAATCCATTTCTCACTTTCAAAAAACAGGGCTTTTATGTATGCTTGCCGCCATGCCTTTGGACTAAAGTCTGTTATGAAAACATGCGGCTTTGATTCTGCAAACGTAAGCCCATATCTGATGTTCTTAGCTGTAACTTGCATAATTCCCGCCCCGGTTAAACGATTGTCCTTTTATTTCGCTGAATGAACTGTTCCAGGTCCATCCGGTCAACATACATTTTGCGTCCACCTGGAAACTGTACGACTGGAATTTGCCCGGCCCAGATCCGCTCCCGCATGGCCCACACGGTCAAACCGAGCCACTGCGCTGCGTCCTTTAATGGCAGGAGCCGGGGATATGTAATCCCTTGCGCCGTTTTATTCTTTATGATTCCAGTACGTTTTGACATGGTGTGTTTACTTTGTGTCTGTTCTAAATGGCTTCTTCTTTTGTTTAGATATTGGTCTTGTTGTTTCCCTTTAGGTTTTAACAATTCAGCAACCCAACAAGGAGTCTGTTTGAATCTTTAACGTGTTGACTCCTGAGGTACATAAAAAAGAATTCTTTTCTCGGACTCAGGAAACGGAAAACCGAGGTTGGGAGTCCCATACCCCCCCTTAATATATAGCCTGCCTCGGATATTTTCCCAAATCCGGGAAAGGCAAGAACAGGTTCATTAATGCTCAATCCTTGTTCAATAAGTCGCGCTCTAACCTTTGACGGATGGCTTCGTTAACCCATTTATTAAATGAATTATCACGTTTCACAGACTCAAAACGAGCCGCAAGGTACAGATTCCGCTCCATGCGGAGCGTGAATTGCTTTCTTTCTTTTTCCATAAACATCTCCCATAAACTATCACTTAGCCCCATAATTCGACATCCAGAGCATTTTGCACTACATCAATATCAGTTATGTCCATGTTTGGCCTTGCAAACCGCTTGAACGGTGAAGGATCAGCATCAGGCAAGAAGTATTTAATATCATCCGACAACCAGTCCTCGAAGTGCTGTACTTCGCACCAGGCGTATTTCTCTTGATTGTATAGAATTCTCCCATATCTACACATGGCAATTCTGATATTTTCCTCGCCATACTTAGATAAAGCCGTTTGGGTAATAGATATATCTGTCTGATGTCTATACGGATTTGCTTTTAATCCCCTTCTTATCAACCAATAACCATACAACCTGTGATAGTCAGCTTCCGGGCCTCCAGGCTTGATCCCAAGTAATTCTTCAGCTAACTTATCGATTTCACGATATGTTATGGCTTTGACGAACTCTGCCTGATTTGATCCCAGGATTTCCAGGATTTGAGACAACAGATGACTGTATGTAGTTGAAATCGTAAATTGTACTCTGCATTGTTTAATGACTCGTCCCTTACTCATAACTATACCCCCATAAACTACTCGTAAATCGTTAACAAATTGTTATTTCAGAAAAACCATCTTCCAACAATTCAATAAAACAGGAAACCAAGATTTCAATAAACGAGTGAAATGAAAAAACGATATAGAATCAACAGAACGGTTTTAGACAGATGCTATCACAGGTTAATCCAAATCCTGGCCGTGCTCAAAACGAAGCTGAAAGCCTGCTTGATTCGGTTAATTGCTTTTATTCGCATATTCAAGGACCAGCTTTTTAGGCATAGCCTCGATATCTTTAGAGAAATAAACAATCCCCAGGCAAGCACCCTGGGTTTGTAGTAAAAACAGCCTTCACATTTTTCTTGAGTCATCTTTTGATATCCTTATTTTTCCCACCATCCACCCGCCAGAAGAGGCGCCAACTGGCACACCTAAAAAATGATAAGTTGACAAGTTGACACCCCCTAAAGGGGGGTTAGTCAACTCAACTGTATCAACT
>JABUBK010000334.1_pt1 | contig 11292 bp, 9 predicted proteins | sample 7332671 | NCBI WGS metagenome assembly JABUBK01 (sample SAMN07256342, study PRJNA390944) | subsurface metagenome | isolation source: Methane hydrate marine sediment | place: Pacific Ocean: Eastern North Pacific, ODP site 1244 | collected 2002
CCCGATCTGATTCAGACTGATGCATCTGTGCACAACCTAGAGAAGCCTTGCAGTGTTGGACGAGAAGGTTTGTGAATCGCACTTGCCAGATTTACCATCAGCCCTGTTCTTTGTCGAGGGTAGGAGCGTGCCTTCCTCGTTTACTCGAACACGAATAAAGGGCCAATTTTTCTGCAACTCATCCTGTCTCTCTTTTCTTTTCTCCCAAGCATACCCCAATGATGAACGTGACATACCAAGTAGTACACTACTTGTTATGTCACATTTTGTTACGATCTGACCAAAAGCTGATTGAAAAACTGTTTCTCTGAGGGATCTTGCACATCATCTTGTGGAGTTTCGTCTCACAACCTGAACAGAGCATTGTCAACCCTTGGATCCTTGTGGTAAATGTCTGACTGTACAATGGTCGTTGAGTGAAAATCTCATTTGACAACCAATTTTTGTGTAAACGATCATACTTCCGCTGTACTCGTACGCGAAGCAGATCTTGTTGCGTTGGCCCTACACTTTTGCCTTCTGCAGCAAAACTTCTTTTCATCATCTTCTTCGCCTTGTGCAAGATTCTGAGGAAGAGAATGGATTGACTCGGCACAAGCTCAGCGACATTCCATCTGTTGCGGAGTCAACAACATCGGAGTACCAGTTGTCTGGTTATGCCTTACTCGGCAAAAGATCGTAGATGTCCTTCTGCATCTTCACTGTAATTTGAGTCCTGTAAGGAAGGATCATGCTGAGGTTGTGATCGAAAGACTCGATCGACGAGTTCAAAAGGTAACAAAACTTGACAGCTTTCTTGCAAATTAACAAGCTCGGTGAGCGTCTTTCTTTGTCCTTGTTTCTTTGAGTTCTGCATCCTCATTGCGGTCTGGTGAAACTATTCAAGCGAGGATTCCCTCTTAGAGTACTCCGTATCTTGCTCTCCATGTGCTAACGATGTACGGGGAATATCTTTCAGCTCTTCGTGAAGGAATGATGGACAAACTGTTGCGGCGCACAAGGAGTTCGGGCTACCATTTTAGGATATCCGGTAAGGAGAACTTGAACAAAGTGCTCGACTGATCTTGTCTCGTCTGATTTCCATCGCTATTCATCGATTCATTATCGATCTTGCCACCAGAACAACAGCTCGAATCAATAGTCAGATCTTGGAGTCATCATGACCATGGCTAGCGCTGCCCCACGAAATTAATGGGAGCAGACGAGGACCACTGCGCTTCGTACGTCTCAAGTCTCACGATGCTTTGATCCTGCCTGACAGCCTGGCTACTCCGTTGAGTTCATGCACAGGTCCGTTTTAAGCATGGTCTAGATCCCCACCATGCTTATCATCCCTACGGCCAAGAACCTGGAGCTCTACTTCGGCGGCATCTTTACCTACACTGCTCAACCCTACATGTTGCATCTTTGGTCGCTAAATGATGAACAACAGAACAAATTATTTCAAGTGAGAAGAGGCACTATTCTTTTGATTCTTTGACCATCTCAATCCTCATGGCGACAATTTGCAGCATGGATCTTCAACTATAGCGTCCGTCAGCGTGCTTACGGATTAGGATCATGAACATCCCGTTCTGCAGGTATAGAAGTCGAAAAGTGCCATATATGCCGTTGATTCGTCCTCACAGCATTTGGCTAATTTCCTTGGGCACTGTTAGATCGCGTGAGCTTCTCCTTTTTCGGCCACACTTCGACATGGGTGTCGGAGTTTTCAGCATTTACCCGGCAGCCACCACGGACGTGCCTTATACCCACCTATGATGCCCTCACGAGTGTACTGGCACCTGGTGTTGATCATGTTTCTTGACACAACTTTGCTTCCTCTTCTTTACTGTTTGTCTCAATGTGACTCCTGTAGGTGAGTCCAAACACACTCCTTTGCATATTCATCACAGCGCCATGTCACGCCTCTTGACTATTCGAACTATATGGCGAACTTTACTAGCAGTACATTGCATACTACTACTTCTTTGGTTTGCTGTACCTTTCCCACCTGTATCAACACCCGATCACCAATCAGAATACATCCAGAGACAGATTCAAGCTGGATCGCGCATAACCACAGTCCATCCTTACAGCGATACTATCCGACATCCTTCCCGTACTAGCTCTGAAGATTCACCATCACCATATATACATGATGCTTGGGATGGTCACATCTTCACCTGGCAGCTCTTACAAAACTCTTCCACAGACAACATCATCCTGCGCCTCGACAATCCTAATGGAATTACTACTCAAAACTTCAGCGTAGAAATCGACTTGACAGCTCTGGCTGCCAGGGAACCAAGCTTCATCAATGAAACAATCCGCCTATCTCTGGCTACCGGTGATATACATTGGCCGGTTCCACCATACTTCTCCTACGCAGATGCGATCATACTCTCACACCAACAGCAACACACCTGGCAGAATGGGACTCTCCGCCTCTTAGTCCCTGAAAGAGGTACAGTCCAAATCTGGAAGAATATGCCGGGCTGGAACACGTTTAATGCCTCAAATATCGCGTCAATCGACGACACAGGCCGGAAACAAGGTCTCGTCGCATCATTCTCACTCCCTTCAACGACCAACACCTCCACAATCACAATTGAAATCCCTCACGCTCACCTCCTAACAATAACCTACACCTTCCGCTCCGACGTCCTCACCCTTCTGACCCCGCTCTTCGCAACCCTAGAGGGCATCTTCTCCCTCCTCGTATTCGTCTTCTCCTTCTCAATCCTCCTCTTCTCACTGATAACCATAATCATCTCGAACATCCCGTCGCTCATCACGCACCTCGTCCCACTTTACATGCTCATCGTCCTGGTGAGCTGGCTGTTGTTCGCTCGTGGCGCAGGGTTCCGGGCTTGGAGTCGCAGGTTCTGGTTGACGAGGGGCTGGGCGAAGTGGGTGTTTAGGCCGCCGAGGGTTAGGGTGTGGGGTGTGAGTGGACCGGTAAGGCCGGCGGATGCTGATGAGTGGGAGGGGGAGGTGTTGATGGGAGGGGACCGGGAGGGGAGAGGTGGTCATAGGAGGAATAGGTCGACTGGGTATGGTGGGGTGGAGAAGGGAGGTGGGTTTGAGAAGTGATGGGTTGACAGGGCATAAGTGGATGTGGATGTGTACAGGGTTACTGATGAAGTTGCTGCTGTGTAGGATTGGACAAAAAGAGGAGGAATCTGACGATAAATTGACTGGAAGATTTATGAATATTCTTTGTAGATGATGGCTGCGCTCTATTCTCGAGGCTAGATGTGATTCAAGTTGCATCTGGACCGGTGATTTAGTGGTCGTCATTTGCCTTCTTTACGATAGAGATGTATTACTGTGTTTCTATCAATGACATATTACTTGTATGTAGCATATAGTATGTAACTCCATCACTTCCCTCATAACCTGGGCCGTATTATCGCTTGTTGAATACATAGTACCCGCGAACTAATCGTGGTATCCTAATTCATACCGCGTTCACCTCCCCTTTCCTCGTTCGTGTCATTTCCCCGTTTTGATCACCAAGAAGCTAACATCTTGCCTTATTGAAGTACACCGAGGTTTCACTCACTCCATTGCGCCGACGCTCACACGCAAAGCCGCCAACTCACGCTCCATCTCCGCACATCAAAACACCCCACGCCAACACACCATTTCACCGCATTACCGCGCTCACCAATCCAAACTCTTACATCTGCCTATACCAAGCCGTCGCTTCCCTCAAAATCCGACTCCCACCCCTCTCAATAACATCCCCATGACAAGGAATTAACCTCTCAAACTCTCCCCAGCCATCCATCCTCTTAACACTCTCGGCAAATCCCTTCCTATCACTTCCACCAGGTCCATACCACAACAATCTCTTCTGCCACTTCATATCCCCCCTCGTATGCATCACAGACGCAAACACCTTCGACAGGATACCGCCCGTCGCCTCTTCGCCCGACCGACTAAATTGTTCCGTAGCGGGCAAGTTAAAGAGAAGATCGGCTTCGATCAAAGTGCTGGTCGGTTTATGCAGGAACACGAGTTCTTTGTTTTGATGGCTGTGGATGTACTCGTAGTTGAACTCATCGTCGAATTCCGGTGAGATTCGAAGGTCTCGTTTATTCCCCGCGGTAAAGACATGATGGAACTTCGTCCCCTTCGTATCTGGATCCTTCTCCCGTTTCTCAGGGAGACCTTCCATGCCAATCACCTCAGCCTCAGGATACTCCTTCGCCCACGGACCCAAAAAGATATGATGCTCGAAGTCCGGCGCGATAATATACTTCAGACTACCAGGCTTATCCGTCGTCGCCATCTGCGAGACTTTCGCTTTCACTTCGGGTGTGAGGGAGACCGGGTTGAAGATGGCGAGGTTCCCGCTGTTCAGCTTGATCAGGGTGCCGCGGCCGCCGATTTTCACGTAGCCGAAGCGTTTGAAGGGGGTGGAGAAGGTGGTTAGTTTGTTGGGGATTAGGTCGCGGATTACCATGCTGGAGGAGGAGTCTTTGGAGATGAGTTTGTGGGAGGATTAGGAGATGCCTTGGGTGGACATGGTGGGTGGATGGGTTGTTCCTGGGAGGTGTTGGGTTGAAGTGATGGGTTGTATGTAGGTGAGATTCAAATCGCGGTCGATACTATTAGTGAGTTCAAGTAGATGATTATCCAGAGGTCTTCAACGCTGGTTTATACACTGATCAAGATAAGTCCTCAAATCTCGTACGAAGTTCTTGAAATTTGGAATATCTATCAATCGACGTTACAAATAAACAACACCTCGTACCATTACCCAGGCAAAAAGATTTGAGATACGGACTACGTCATGGATCCAGGAGTTTCGGGATCGCCGCTTGCGTCACGATTGGTTCGGAGCACGTGCTAGCTCGGTCGAGCTCGGTTTTGGCTGATCCGGGAGTCGGAAGTGGTTGTGAAGATATGCAGTGTTAGTCATCGTGCGAGATCAACAAGTATTTGAGATTCGTGATCTGCCCGAGCTTGTGTCGGTCGAGAGCAGGTTCAGTTGAGGGTACGAACGCCGAGAGGCTCTGCCTGGAGCCAAGAATGAAGGTACGCCCGTACCGGTGCTCCCGGTGTCATGGTGATTTACGATATTGCGGCGATGCTCTGTTAAGCTACACCAATTAAATATTATCGAATCTATTATCTACATAAGCCTGGTATAGGCAATTGCTCCTGTTTGGATCTATTTGAGTTTCGAAGTCACTCCCTGTCACCTCCATCTCCACTGACAGCGTTGTAATCATCTTCATCCATGTGCTGTCTCGCATACGGACTCTTGGCTCGAAGTCTGGTACCGTACCTTTCTAGAACGAATGGTATTGGGACCAGCAAAATCGCCAAACACGCCAGGATAGTACCAGCCCAGTTGTATCCTTCATTCTTGAACAGTTGCGATCCAAACAGAGGGAATCCTGCACCGAACAGGTTTCTGATTAATCCGACGCCAGCTAATGCGCTTGCTGAGAAGACCATGTAGCTGTCTTCGACGTACATGTAGGTCATGAGAATAAGGGTGTAGAACGAGAAGCCGAATACGACGGTAGCTAGGATAGGCACTATCCAGTGGATGTTGTACTGCGGTGATGAAGTCCATGCGAACCAGAAAAGAGAGATCGGAAACAGGACGGCTGCAATCTTACCCATCTGAACTCGTGCCTCGGGAATATTTCTGAAGTGATCGTCCGTTTGGCTGGCGCCTGCTTGAACCTCGGGCTCTTCTGCGTTAACTCGTATTGCTCTCTGGTAGTGACACTCCTGTAGAATATTGATGATAGGACCGAGAGTGATGCCGATAACGAGACCCAGAAAACACAAGCCGACCCCGATAGTATTGAAACCATATCCTATCTCACCAAACACTAGATCGAAAGCACCATTGAACAGGAAGGATAGACCGTAGAGGTAACCGTTGTAAGCAGCGGCGAACATGATGATTGCTTCTGTGGCAAGGAACCGAAACGGTCGAGATAACGTGACCTTGAAAAGTGATCCAATAGACCTCGACTTCATTTCCTCGGGTACGGTGACGTTGCTATCGTTTCTTTCTTTCCGGAGCTTCTGAGCTCTTCGTCTGAGAAGTACCGAATGTCTGGTTTCGTTCTTGAAAGCAATGAGCACAATCGACATGATCAGCCAGAGACCACCATTGATTCCCAGCAGAGCCCAGAAAACATATCTCCATCCTCTGTATTGTGCAACAAATGACATGAGGAAGTACCCCGATGGACTACCACATACTGCCGCCCATAGGAATACACTCATTGCTGGACCGACTTGGTGACGTGGCCACAAATCCGCGATCGTTCCTCCGAAGTTGGCGATGGTGACACTGGCGAACATTCCGGAGAGGATTCGAAGGACCAAGAATCCACCCAAATTCTGGACGAGAGCAGTTCCCATAAGGAATAGCAGGAATATGCCGTATGGAACGACATAGAGCAAAGTACGTCCATAGTATTCTGATAGAGGAGCCAGTGTCATAGGACCAAGAGCCAGTCCCAGTACGTAGAGTGACAGTCCGAGAGTCGCGACCTCCGAACTGACGCCAAAGTCATCTGCAAATTTGGAGCTCGCAGGGGAATAGCCAGAAGCGCCCCATGATACACTCAAGTCAACGAGTGTAATAGCCGTCACGATAGACCATTTTCTGAAGGTAGACCAGTTTCGAGGATCTTCCTGGTCGCCAGGTGGGAAGGTGACAACCGTCTTATCTCTGAGGGGTCGGGTATCTAGCATTTCGGACTCGGAAATCGATGGAGGCGCAGAGCTGTGAGTGCTCTCCATCTTCGAGGGAGTCGGGAGACTGCGAGTTAATAAACTGAAGAAAAGATGTAGGGCGCGTGAAGCATGACGAAATTGTTGTTGACAGTGGTTGAATTATGTCAATAGTGTGGGCGTCAAAGTTTGGATCGTATCTTTTTATCCATTGATAATGACATTCCTGGCATTTGTGATCGGATTTAACTTCCCGGGGTAGATTCACAATGTTCGACCAACCTTATCGTATAGTTAGACTCTCAACCGGTTTCCAACATAAAGGCACTTCTGCGTCCGGATGAAATGATACGAGAGGGAGCTGGGATAGAGGTCAAATCTAATGTTCTCCCACAGTCAGCACAACATATTGCTGCCTGACTGCCGTGCCAAGCCCAGAACTCCAGCTGCGGAGACATTTCTGAGCCCGAATCGCGCCTCTCTGCTTCTCTGTTGCTTCAACCTACCACCCTTTCATCATCCATGGAAGGAACAATGGACGGCTGTGATCGATTTGACGATCAAGGAAAGCCAAAAGCCTGGCGCAACATGGCGCATGCTCATGGCACCAACAAACAACGCTCATCTGTAGGAGAAATTAATAACTCCTGATTTGGGCGCGTTACCAACGTGTCTGTCTTGTATTACCCAGGCCAGTGATTATTTCTGGCCGAGGGCTTGACCTTCATAGGGCTTAGTTCACATGCTACCGTCATCAACTTCAATTGTCATGAGTGCCTATCCAGTTCCAGGAACTCCGACAGCTACTGGAGTGAACCAGCAAGAGGCCGTCTATGCCTCCAACTCCCATAATTTTTTGGCAAACAAAGCGGGAAACAGCATGTCGCCCCTGCACAACGACCGACAGTCAGGAGTATCTGACGCGAACTCACGCGCAAACATCTCGATTCCTATCCCCAGGGGCAGAAAATGAGGGTTACACAAATCAGCTTATTAATATTGATTTGCTGCAAGCGCATTTCGAAATCACTTCTACGATCAGCTGGACGGAAAACTTCATATGGTTATGAACGTGCACATCACCTCGAGCGGCGTAGCCCAAGGCACGTGGGCTAGAACTTTGTCGGATCCAATATGCGGCTATGTGGAACACGAGCAACATAGTACGGCTAGGTAATCAGCAGTATCTATTTTGCTGCCGAGCTTCACGTTGTTGAGTAAGAAGGACCCCATTCGATCTTGAAATTAGGAGGATACATGCTGATTTTGCAACGTGGACATGGACATGGGTAGTGTCAATCCGCTATGCCGATGCAAGTCAGCCATTCCAACAGTGTTTCTGGTCTCATACATCAGATCTCACGATTTGATGCTGTCATGTGCATTTCACAGAGACGAGCATTTGTTTGTCTAGACATTGGGACATGCAGCTTGCCGTTGATACCTGCAGGTAGCGGCCAAGGATGAATCCATGATCGCTGCCTGTCACCTCTGACTTTGTTTGACTACCCTCATCTTTGCAGCTCGCATCGCGATATCCTCCCCGTTTACAACAGCACCTACTCTTACTCTATGTATTGAACACAATACAACATGGCGGATCCTGATAGCGTCCGAGCTTTTACACGAACCTCTTCTCCGGGTATAGCTCAGCTTGCACCAACGCCGCGAACCTACCCTGTTCCTCAAATCAATCGTCTTGGAATCACCGAGCTTTACAGACCTGACCCGACTATCGATACAATTGCGGACATTGTGTTCGTACACGGGCTCGGCGGACACCCAAAGCAAACTTGGCTCTATGGCAAAGATCTACAGACTCAACCGCTTCCGCAAAGGGAAAGTTCGACAAAGAAGTCAAAATTCGCAGGCCTGCTTCCAGCTAGGAAACCCAAAGATGCCGGAGCCCTAGCGAAAAACGATCCCTCAGGCTCACCGAGCAATAAACTCTCATCTTGCTTCTGGCCATACGATTTGCTTCCTAAAGCGCTCCCAAATGTGCGAGTTTTGACTTATGGCTACGATTCCCATCCCACACATTTCTACAAATCACCCACAAACCAAATGACAATCACAAATCATGCCGAGGATCTTATGCACAAGGTCACTGCCGTGCGAAATGACTGCAGAGGGCGAACTCTCATATTCATTGCACACAGTCTAGGGGGTATCTTGGTCAAAGGCGCTCTGAATGAATCCCAACAGATGATGAACCGCCAGCCAGCCTATGCTGATCTCAAACAATCTTGTTGTGCAACATTTTTCCTAGGCACTCCCCACCAAGGCGCGGATATTGCAGTCTGGGGTCAAACGCTAAAGAACATCGTTGGAGCCTTGCCTGGTGGCGTCAGCACTTACAGCAGCGTCTTGCAAGGCCTATCTCCAGACAGTGAGACGCTCTATAGCATCAGTCGTCGATTCAACGAGCTACTCAACGATTCCATACCTTCAAAGGATAAGATTCAGATCTGTAGTATTCAGGAGGGGAGAGGTCTATCGAGTATCAAAGGTCTCGATTTCAAGGTACGTCAGATTCGAGCAAATACATCACTTTCTGATTTGTCAAGGTTGTTCCTGATTTTTCGTCCAAATTCAATCGGACCGACATCGAGCAGAGTTTCTTCAACCACTCAGCAAATCACATGAATATGTGCAAATTCTCCTCAGATCAAGACCAGGGTTTCAGAGACATATTGATGGTGCTCAAAGGCTATCTCCAGAGGATCAGCGCTGTAAAGGCCGAATTGCAGGAGCAGCAGGAGACACGTCGATCGGTCGACTCTCAAGGTTCGTAGCCAGATATGCAACCGGCATTTGATTGCCTATGTCCAGCCCATCGACCCATGACTCTGACAATCGGTAGTAATCCTTGAGATCTGTGACACCTTATTCTACCCACAAATTCATCAACGAGCTGAGACAATCCACGACCAACATAGCGCAACTCTCGAATGGATCTGGGAGCCAATCGATCTTGACCAGCCGCCATGGGACTCTTTCATTGATTGGTTTAATTGTGTTGATGGATGTCGACCGTACTGGGTCGCCGGAAAGCCAGGATCCGGTAAATCGGTCCTGATGAGGCATGTTTCCGAGAGTGTTACCCGCCGCATCGACGAACCCGGCCTCGATTCCAAGACAGATCGTTTGAGAATGGCCAAATGTGTCCTTTCTTTCTTTTTCTGGGAGGCTGGAGTTGAATTACAAAAAAGTGTGACTGGTTGCCTCAGATCTTTACTTTGGCAGATCTTGCAACACCCGTCGTTCGACTATCCTGCGGCAGAAGCGATGCAACACCTCACAAACGCAACCTGGACGGAAAAGCGTCTGAAAAATGCTCTGCAGGTAGCTTTAGATCGCATCGGTCCCGATATCATTGTCTTTTTGGATGGCCTCGATGAGTGTTCGGACAAACATGCACTACTGGAATACGTTCATACATTGAAGGAGAATCCATGCGTAAAGCTTTGTGTTTCAAGCAGACCCGAGCAAATTTTCGTCGACGGTTTTCATACATGGCCGAGTCTGAGGCTGCAGGATTTGAACCACACCGACATCGATATTGTTGTGCGCGAGAAACTGCTCAACAATTCGGCACTTATGAACTTCAAGGCTAGAAACACTAGAGCATTGCAGAATTTGGCATCACTGGTCATCCTGAAAGCCCAAGGGGTCTTCCTCTGGGTACGTTTGGCCATTCAGAATCTGTTGAATGGTTTCCTAAATCGCGATGGGATAGAAGTCCTACAGTCACGCCTAGAAAGCTTTCCTGAGGACATCTATGAGCTGTACAAACACATGTGGCTACGCGGCAACAGCGACTACTCGTACTATGAGAAGGACGCTGCTCTTTACTGCAAGCTGATCTTGCACGGAGAATTCAGACTCAACGATTTCTGCTTTGCTATCAACGATGATCTAAGAAGACAGTATCTGCATGAGAGCTTCTGGCCAGTGGCCGATACATCCAGATTTTCGAAAACATACGTGGAAAACGTTATTGTATGGATCAATGTTCGTGCTGCAGGAATGCTTGAGGTCTGTGGATACCCGTTTCAGCCTTGGGTTGGCGTATCTGATTCCGACGATACCGGCATCTCCAGGCTTCTGGAACGTTATAACGCGCCTCGTGTCCGCTTCATTCACCGGACAGCTTATGAGTATCTCTTGGACACGTCAGAGGGTCAAGGTTTACTGAAAGGCTGTCGGTTGAATAATCAAGAAATTGCTCGGATCTGTTTTGAGGCCAGACTTGTGTGCTCCGGACCTCTCTTGGCTTTGGCGGAACAGAATCTGAGCCCGGACCGACTCATGGTTCGCATGACGAGCTGTGTACAGTGCAAAGTCGTGGAGTCGCCACTATGGTGGACAAACGATGTTCAGGACCTCTGCTTGAGGTTGCATGATAACGGTTTGATCGTTGCGGGCGCCTCTATGTATACAACGCACCAAGATCCTTCCAGGACAGTCTTTCCATCCTCCGTATATGCCAGTGTCGATCTTTGTCCGCTAATGGCCTATCACTGCCAGCCTACAGTCATAGAGGCGCAGCTGGAAAATTTGCACCTCTGGCAAGACACGGACTATCTATCACTT
>JABUBK010000335.1_pt1 | contig 11265 bp, 10 predicted proteins | sample 7332671 | NCBI WGS metagenome assembly JABUBK01 (sample SAMN07256342, study PRJNA390944) | subsurface metagenome | isolation source: Methane hydrate marine sediment | place: Pacific Ocean: Eastern North Pacific, ODP site 1244 | collected 2002
CGTGGAGGGTGTCTTGACCTATGTTTGGTTGTCGAAGAGTTAAGCCGAATATGTAGCGCTGTAGCTGTTAGCTATGCTGCTGTTGACCTGGGGATTATTCCGCTGCTGGGGTACGGTACTGAAGAGCAAAAGCGGAAATACTTACCAGACGTTGCCTCCGGGAAGAGACTAGCCGCCTTTGCTGCAACCGAACCAACCGCAGGCAGCGATATCAGCGCCATAAAGACCACTGCCGAAAGGCAAAACGGAGGCTATGTAATTAACGGAACCAAACAGTTCATCACTAACGGCGGTGAGGCTGAGATATACACAGTTATTGCCCTGACTGACAAAGCCAGAGGACCCCGTGGTGCTAGTGCTTTCTTGGTAGAGAAGGATACCCCAGGCTTCTCGTTCGGTAAGAAAGAGAAAAAGATGGGCATTCGTGCTTCTTCTACAAGGGAATTAATCTTCCGAAATTGTCTAGTCCCTGAAGGGAATATAATTGGTAAGGAGGGAATGGGATTCATTATAACAATGAAACTCTTTGACCAATCGCGTCCGGGAATAGGGGCTCAAGCGGTTGGGGTGGCTCAAGGAGCTCTGGAAGCAGCAGTCACCTATGCTCGAGAGCGTATCCAGTTTGGACACCCTATTATTTCTCTCCAAGCCGTCCAGCACATGCTAGCTGATATGGCTATTCAGGTGGAAGCGGCCAGGGCACTGGTTTATGCCGCAGCCAGAACTGTTGACAGCGGGGCCAAGAACATTACTGAAGGAGGGGCTATGGCTAAGGTCTTTGCCTCAGACGTAGCCATGAAAGTTACTACTGATGCCGTGCAGGTTTTTGGTGGCGTCGGCTACATGCGCGATTACCCTATTGAGAAAATGATGCGAGATGCCAAAATCACCCAGATATATGAAGGCACTAACCAAGTTCTAAGAAATGCCATTGCCTCTGAACTCAGGAAGAGAAAAGGGAAGCGAGAATGAACATCGTCGTTTGCCTGAAGCAGGTTCCTGGAACGACTAAGGTCAAAATTGACCCCCAAACCAACACCCTCATAAGGCAGGGTATTGAGAATATTGTCAACCCTTTTGATACCTATGCCCTGGAAGAAGGAGCCCGGACAAAGGAGCAATATGGAGGCAAGGTTACGGCTATAAGTATGGGGCCTCCTCAAGCCGAGAACGTATTGAGAGAAGCCATCAGCGTAGGTGCTGACCAGGCCATCCTATTAAGTGATAGTGCCTTTGCTGGTTCTGATACCTTGGCCACCTCCTATACTCTGGCCAGGGCAGTTGAGAGAATCCAAGAGTATGACCTCATAATTTGCGGTCGGCAAACAATAGACGGGGATACGGGACAGGTGGGTCCAGAGCTGGCCGAGATGCTAGGGATACCATTTGTCGCCTATGTCAGCAAGATTGAACATATAGACAATAGTTATATGCGAGTCCAGCGGATGATTGAAGAAGGGCACGAGGTTATTGAGACACCTTTACCGGCAGTAATTACTGTGGTGAAAGAGATAAATATACCTCGTCTCCCATCCCTTCGCGGACTCGCCAAGGCAAGAAACGCCGTCATTTCAGTTTGGACAGCCCAGGATTTAGGCGTTGATAAAAATATGGCAGGGCTGTCTGGCTCCGCCACCAGAGTAATCAAGGTATTCTTTCCACAAAGGGTCCACCATGGTGAGATACTTGAGGGGGATTTGGAAAGCCAGGTGGAAAGCCTGATTGATAAGCTGAGAGAGTCCAAGCTAACCTAGAGGCGTTTATGGGAATACAAATTGACTTTGATAAGTGTATTGGCTGTGGTGACTGTATCCCATCCTGTCCTTTCGGCCTACTAGAAATTGTTGATGAAAAGGTTCAGATTAAGGACGGTTGCACCCTTTGTGGCGCCTGTCAGGAAGCCTGTGACTACGATGCCATAGTTATCGAGGTTACCGCCGAAGCCCCGGCTGCTATTGATAGCCACCAAGGAGTCTGGGTATTTGCTGAGCAGCGGGATAGCCGGTTGAAAAGCGTTGCCTTTGAGCTACTAGCCAAAGGTAGACAGCTAGCTGATACCCTGGGAACTGAGCTATGTGCTATATGTTTTGGTCACGGTATTGAGCTGGATGAGTTGATTGCCTACGGGGCGGATAAGGTCTACTTGGTAGATGCTCCAGTTTTAACCAACCATAATGAGGAACTATATGTTAGGGAACTCACTACATTGATTCAGCAATATAAGCCTGAGATAGTCCTTGCCGGCGCCACCTCACTGGGGCGTTCGTTTATTCCTCGGGTGGCGGCTATTTTAAAGACAGGACTCACCGCTGACTGTACCGGGCTTGAAATCGATTCGGAGAGAAGACTTCTGTTACAAACTCGCCCTACCTTTGGTGGCAATATTATGGCAACTATTATCTGCCAAGCGAAAAGACCACAGATGTCAACAGTTCGCCCCCGAGTCTTTAAAAAAGGCGCGCCAGATAAGAGAAAAAAGGGGCAAATAATAAAGGTGGACTTCAACAAGGAGTGTATCACCTCAAGAACCAAACTACTTAATTTTGTTGAGGATATAACTGAGAAGGTCAAACTGGAGGATGCTGACATCATCGTTTCCGGAGGGCGGGGACTGGGTAAGCCAGAGAATTTCCAATTGCTAGAAGAACTGGCGGAGGTTATGGGGGCAGCATTAGGTTCATCCCGACCACCAGTAGACGATGGGTGGATTCAATATTCCCATCAGGTCGGTCAGACCGGTAAAACGGTTTGTCCCAAGCTCTATATTGCCTGTGGCATCTCGGGGGCGGTTCAACATCTGGCTGGTATGCAAACCTCCGATATTATTGTGGCTATCAATGATGACTCCAATGCCCCCATCTTTGAGGTAGCTACCTATGGCATTGTCGGCGACCTGTTTAAGGTCGTGCCAATGCTAATGGAGAGACTAAAGGGATAATTTGATATAATCGAGTTCGAGTCCTGCTCGGGGAGTGGTTTTGCTCTTTTCGAACCTGGCAGGTAAAAAACTACCTGAACTGAAGCTAATCAAAGAGGTGGGACAGAATTAGCTTTACAGCTAGGATTCCAAAGGAGGAGGAATTATGGATTGGCGAGAGGACTATAAGCGTAAATTTGTTTCTGAGGACGAAGCAGTTAAAGTTATTAAGTCGGGGGACTATGTAGCTTTTGCTTATGGGCTGGAACCTTTAGGTTTAGGATTAGCGCTCGCGGCAAGAAAGGATGAGCTTACTGATTTATGGCTTTTGGTGCCTGCCCCCGGCAGGGATTTTCCTTGGTATGATACCGAAATAGGGTGGAAAAAAACTTTCTCCTCCATTGAAATAGCTCACGTTTTGCCCATAGTTCAAGACATGGTCCGAGAGCGAAGAGCCGATTTCTTAGTAGGCGGGCTTCACTGGACATGGGATCCAGTTATGAGGAAACAAATAGACGTTCTAATTATTCAGCTTTCCCCTCCCGATGAACATGGCTTTTGTAGCTTTGGAGCCTCTTTATGGGATAAAAAGAGAGCAGTAAAATCGTCGAAAATAGTCCTTGCTGAAGTAAATCCAAATCTAATTCGAACCTATGGTGATAATTTCATTCATGTCTCTGAGATAAATTACTTTGTGGAACACGTATCAAGCGGTAGGATGCCAGGGGCGACCGATATGTTAGGCAGGAAAACCACAGGCCCCGGAGAAGTTGAGAAAAGAATTGCTGAGAATGTAGCCTCACAGATCAAGGACGGGGATACTTTGGAGATCGGGGTTGGCGGCACCGCAGAATGGGTAGTTAGACTTGGCGCTTTAGATAATAAAATGGACTTAGGATGGCATTCCGAGAACACCGTCCCAGGGGTTGTGCGACTTGTCCAAAAGGGAGTAATGACAGGTGCTCGTAAAACTTTCCATAAAGGAAAGGTCGTAGCTACAGCTTGTGGTGGGGATACTAAAGAGAATATGGATTTTATCAATAATAACCCTTTATTTGAGCTATATAGCTCAGACTACATGCTTGACCCCAGAGTTATTGCTGCTCAGGATAATATGGTAGCTATCAATAGCGCTCTTGCCATTGACCTCACCGGGCAAATCGCTGCCGAATCAATAGGACATACAATGGTAAGCAGCACTGGAGGACAGCTTGCTTATGCTATTGGTTCAAATATGTCCAAGGGAGGCGCTAATATTACTGTGCTAACTTCGACTACAAAAGATGAGGCTGTATCACGTATTGTAGCTCGATTTGAACCGGGGACGATTGTCACCACTCCTCGCACCTTAGCTGATATAATTATCACAGAATATGGGGTGGCAAAACTCAAAGGAAAAACACAACGTCAGAGGGCGGAAGCACTTATCTCAATTGCCCATCCTGATTTCCGGGAGGAACTTAGAAAAGAAGCACGAAGGTTATTTTGGTCGTAACCTTAAAACAAAGCATATAGAAGTTGTGAATCTCAGCAAAACTTAGTTTGGATACTGGTAGATTTCAAAACGCTTAATTATCGTAGCGTTGGTTCCTGGAACTTCCCTTTCCACCTTGTCGGTAAACCTTCTTCGTGACTCCATATCAGTATAATAGGAAAGGATTACTTGGGGTCTAACTAATCTTGCTATTTGAGAAGCCTTTTCTAAAGACGTCCCAAAATATAGCAATATATCCGGTTTGAATCTTTCTCTAAGTTTTGCCATCCCGCCGAAAGGATTGCTGTCGTTAGGATGGTAAATTGTGATTCCACTTTCGGTTGATATTACGAAGGACAGAGGCTGATTAGCTGGGTGATCACAATACTCAGCATGAAGTTTAACATCTTTAATCCTAAAAGAGTCACCCACTCGTAAAGATTTGACCTTGTCACTCGGAAGTCTTTGAGCAACAAAAGGACTTGTCAAAACTGGTGCGTTTGTCTTTTTTTGCAATCCCCTCACTAGCTCTGGATCAAAATGGTCAAAATGTTCATGAGTGATCGCAATCACATCTGCTTGGATACACTCTTCTAACTTGATCCTCACTGGATCGAAAATTAAGGTTGATATTGGGGTCTTAATTATGATGCCGGAATAGGAGTTAAACCATACTAAAGCTATTTTCCCTGGGGATACCTGAAAATCGAAAATTTCCTTGAAGCTCATAATCTATCTAGTGTCAATATAGCGCTCGTCCCGCTTGTGAAAGCCTGTTCTTGCTCCTTTATCCTTTCGGTCCTTTACGAAAATCCACTCCCCTGGCTCATATCGCAAGTTAGTGAACAAAGTGTGAGTTAGGTATCCATGAATGTAACCTTTTGTCATGCCAAGAATATCAAGGAGCCAATGATTAGATGCTTTGCCAATAGCAATGCCATCCTTTGGAAGGAGGCAAATTTCCTTTGCTGTCTTCTCCACCTCTTCCTCCAGCTTATCAAGGCGCACAACTTTAGTAGCCCAACCAATCCTTTCGGCTTCTTTGCCGTCTATAGCATCTCCTGTTAAGCACATCCATCTTGCCTTCTTGTATCCCACCGTCTGAAATAAAGGCACTAAGTTTATTCCACTCCCGGCAAATCCCAATCTTTGCTCAGCATGAGATATATGTGCATCCTCAGCCACTATACATATATCACACATCTCTGCGATCATTGCCCCTTCACCAATGCAATGTCCATGCACTTGGGCAATAGTTACCCTGGGATGGAGAAGCAATTTGTTGCTTACTTCATACCAACGCCTATCCACATTAAGCCTGGATCTCTGGCTGGGCCGTCGTTTCCCCGGTTCCATATCCCACTCCTCATATACCCTATAAATTCGTTCAAGGTCGTGTCCGACACAAAATGAACGGCCTGCACCCTTTATTATGACAACCTTAAGTCCATCATCATTTGCTGCTTCATCCAGAGCTGCACTGAAGTCATCTTGAATACCGGCATCCCCGGGGAAGTCCATAGCATTCAATTTATCCGGCCGGTTCAGAGTAATCCTCGCGACCTCTCCTTCTTTTTCATAAATAACATACTTGGGATTCATACTCGACCTCCTTTTTATTTGTGGCTGGAGCTTTTAACCAGCCTCTTTTGAATAATACACTCCCACTGAGAATACGTCAACCAAATCTGGCCGGTAAAGGCGTTAATGTTCCTCTTTTCTCTGCTCTAGCCCTCCGCTTTTCTAATTATGCCATAATTACTCGAGGCCGAGACTTGCCTCTTGACTAGTTCTAACCAAAATAAAGCAAAAGCTAAGGAAAGTTCGGTTTCCCCGTGCTCAGAGAGGAACTGAGCTTGAAATTACCAGACACCCGAGAAGCCAGAGACTTTTTGACCGCCTATAAGACTAGAAGCAGCGATTCCATAGCTTGCTCTCGTGGTTTGACAGCCTTATAATATTTCGGAAAAAGAAGGAAAGGAGAGTGTTCAATTCATGGTACTTTAGGTACCGTTGTGAAATGGCACTTAAGACTATTAACTAACTCAACGGTGAAAGGAGAAATATGGACTTTGAGTTAACTGAACAGCATGAAATGCTGAAAAAACAATTAAGGACTTTGCTAACAAGGAAATAGCACCCATAGCTGGAGAGATTGACAAATCTGGCGAATTCCATTGGGAATGTGTTAGAAAGCTGGCTCAATTGGGCACATTTGGTATCTTATTGCCCCCTGCCTATGGTGGAACAGGACCTGATAAATTAGGTTTCTTTATAGCAACTGAAGAGATTTCCGCAGGCAGTGCTTCAGTCGCAATGGCACTGATTCATAGTAATTTGGTATCTTCTCTAATCTTGGCACTGGGCAATGATGAGCAAAAGACAAAACTTCTACCCGCCCTAGCTAAGGGGGGAACGGCTAGGCGCCCTCTGTGTTGCTGAGTCCGGCTCAGGGGCAAACTGGCCATTGACCCTGGAGGCGATGGCACAGGCTGAGCAAGACTCGTACGTGCTCAATGGCTCCAAGTGCTTCATCAGCAATGGTGGCGAGGCGGAGATCTATCTTGTGTTAGCCAGAACTGACACGACAAAGGGGCCAATGGGCATATCTGGACTCATTGTAGAGAAGGGCAGCTGTGGCTTTTCCTTTGGCAAAAGAGAGGAAAAGTTTGGCCTTAGGGGAGATGTCACCAATGAACTCATTTTCGAGGATTGCCGTGTACCCCGGATCAACTTGCTCTCCGAGAGCATTGTGATGCCACTCGGACAGATAATGCTTACGATAGGTCTTCCCGCCATCGGGGCTGCCGTAGAGGTAGCCTCAGCAGCTCTGGGGGTAGCTATAGACTATGTAAAGCAGCGTGCCGTTACTCCAGGCCAGACTTTGGCTAACTTTGACGGAATCCAGTGCACCATTGCTGATATGGCTACGATGGTGGAAGCATCTAGGCTACTGGTATATCAGGCAGGCTCTGGGGGCGATGGAAAGCCCGACCCAACTCTAGGACCAATGGCCAGTATTTTTGCTTGCGAGGCAGCTTTAGAAGTAACAAACAAGGCTTTACAGGTGTTCGGCAGGTTCGGCTATACTACAGATTTTGCCATAGAACGATACTTCCGTGATGCCAGAGGTTTGATGTTAGTAGGGCAACCCGTGGAGATGCGAAAGCTAACCGCAGGCAGGCTAAAGTTGGGTCTACCCCCACCGGGACCTCTTGGTGGCGCACCACCTAGACCTGGAGGAGCGTAAGAAGACAAGAAGTGACAATATTGTGCAGTAACTACCAGTCAAGCTAAAGAGGGTTCAGGAGTTCTCTGCCCTAATTACAAGAGGGCATCGGCAGGAAGGATGCCCTCTTGGCTTATATAAAGGCTTGGGAACTTTCCTCCCACATCTATTTGCCTCCACGCAGCTGTTATACAGAGTCGCCATAGATTGTTTATTAAGGGCAGATTAAAGGGGCTCTACTCCTTCAAAGTTTATTCCCTTCTTACCGTGAGCTTGACGTGGATGTGTGGCTTTACCTATAATAAGCTGATTTGGGTTGAATCGGGGGAGGAATGTTATGCAGATAAATGTAGCTCAGTTGGTTAAGGAAGCTATTGGGTCAATACGAAATTGTGAAGTGAGTGAAATTGTTGATGTTAGTCAGGGTAGTAGCATAGTCGAGGGTGAGGTCAGGTTGATGCGTACTGACCGGGGTATCTTGGTTAAAGGCGCACTACACACTGAAGTTGAAGTTGCCTGCAGCCGCTGCTTGAGTTTATTTAGTTATCCTCTAACTCTAAATATTGAAGAGGAGTATTTCCCTACTATAGATGTAGTTAGCGGTGCTTCTCTGCCCTTGCCTGGGGAGCCCGGCTGCTTCACTATTGATGAGCACCATATTCTTGATTTAACCGAGGCGATATGCCAGTATGCTCTGCTGGCTACCCCTATGAAGCCCCTTTGTCGTGAAGATTGTGCTGGGTTATGTCCCAATTGTGGCCACAATCTTAACCAGGGACATTGTGATTGTCTGCCTCAGAAAGTAGACCCTCGCTGGGCTAAATTGAAAGGATTAGCTTCAGCTAGTGGTATATCGGTAAACAAGCGTAAAGGAAGGGAATAGATTTTGGGAGCTTTACCAAAGCGAAAATACGCTAAGGCGCGTCAGGGTAAGAGGAGAAGCCATCTTGGGCTGACTCCTGCTAATCTGGATTATTGCCCTCAATGCCATAGCCCTAAGCTTTCTCATCATGTTTGTCCTACCTGCGGAAGCTATGCCGGCAGAGAAGTCATCGAGATTAAAAGCCCTAAAAAGGCTAGTTGATGACTTTGAACAGTAACAGGATTAAAGCCCCTTTAGCGAGGATGACCTGTGCTCAAAACTGCTATTTGTGACCTCTTTGGCCAAGGCAATGATTGCTAGTCTTAAAAATTTTCACAGTGAGGATTAGCTATGGTTGAAGCGACGAAGGTAGCCTATGTCTTCCCCGGACAAGGCTCTCAATGGGTAGGTATGGGTCGTGACCTTTACGATAATTTTGATTCCGCTAAAGCGGTCTTTAAACAGGCTGACCAGGCTTTAGGATTTTCCCTATCCCGATTATGTTTTGAGGGACCAGAGGATGAGCTTCGCCAGACTATCAATGCCCAACCAGCTATAGTAACCGTCAGCTTTGCCTGCTTGAAGGCTGTCCACGATATGAGCGGTAGCAACGAGTTACCACCACCCACCTTTGTTGCTGGCCATAGTCTAGGGGAATATACGGCATTGGCAGCAGCCAGCGTGCTTAATTTTGTCACGGCTGTTTATCTGGCTCGCGAGAGAGGGCGGTTAATGTATGAGGCAGGGCTAAGGAAACCGGGAGGCATGGTGGCCATAATTGGGCTTGATGAGGCCTCCCTAGCTGGGGTGTGTGCTGACACTGACACTCAAATTGCTAATATTAACTGCCCTGGTCAGCTAGTAATCAGCGGGGCAAAGGAGAAATTAACCAAAGCTATAGATTTGGCTAAGGCTAGAGGGGCGCGTCGTGCTATCCCGCTAGAGGTAAGCGGTGCTTTTCATACACCACTGATGCAGTCGGCCGTTGATGGTATGTCTGAGATTATAGCCGCTCTTTCCTTCCATGAACCCATCATTCCTATTATAGCTAACACTACATCTCAACCATTGACTACTGCTGAATTGATTAAGGAAGAGCTACTCAGACAATTGTGCAACGGTATTCAGTGGCAGCGCTCTATTGAGTATATGGTAAATGAGGGCGTGTCTAGCTTTATTGAGATAGGACCAGGGAAGGTGCTGACTGGCCTTATTAAACGAATAAACAAAAGTGTTAAAACTCTGAATATAGGTGATACCGAGGCTATTAAGAGTATAGTTGGCGATGAACATAATTGATTCTTATCAGTTTGGGCAGATAGTAATTAATGGCAAGAAGTATACCTCAGATGTAATCATTTCCCCCGATAGCGTTAAAGATAACTGGTGGAGAAAGACAGGGCATGAGTTATGCCTTGGGGATATAGCCGAGGTCATAGCTGAAAATCCTCAGGTGCTGGTAGTTGGCACCGGGGCATCAGGTTTAATGAAGGTGCTACTTGAGGTGGAACAGACTGTTGAAGCCCAGGGTATTAAGCTTATCGTGGAAACTACGGATAAGGCAAGCCATACATATAATCAGCTTTGCCGTTCCAAGAAGGCAGTGGCTGCTCTGCATATTACTTGCTAAATGAATTTGAAGAGATGAAACAGGAAGGGAGCCCCCGAAGGGATTCCCTTTACTTAGTGACCTCCCTGCGCTGAGTCCACTAACTAATCAAAGTCGAAGACTAAGCTGTTAATGGTGATGTCGTCAATGTAGCCGTCGTAGCCAACATACAGACCTGCACTAGCACCAACCATCACCTTTATTAGAGTGTAATCCTGAATGGTAGCAGTAGCTTGCCAGGCTGCCAGGCTTTGGTAACCGCTGAAGTTCCCCGTCTGGTCCCATCCTGCGAATTGGGCTGTATCGGTCACATCTCTCAAAACCCAGCTATCATACCAGGACTCAGTCCCCGTAACCGCTGGACCCGCAGCCTCAAATGTAAGCTTCGCATCCGCAGTGCCATTACTATCAGCATCAAGGTACAGTTTGCAGAAGGCTCTGTAGTTACCAGTGTCCAGGGCATCAACATATTCATAGAATCTTAGCGTCGTGATGTCCTTTAGCATGATCGTCACCGTCGGGTAAACCGTGACCTTACCACCGCTGGTGGTATTGGGTATCGGCCCAATGTGAACCGAGTAGCTTGGGCTGTTCGACTGGGTGGTTGACCACTCTGCTATGCCTCCCAATACAGCGAGTAGCTGCACGTGGTAGGTGAAGTAGGTGGCCCAGTTTTTGCCAGGGAAGTCCAGCCCATCACCCCAGGCGGTTTCTTCCTGAACTACCGAGGTTATACAGATATTGTCAATTGCGTAGCCAACCATACCTTCTATATTGGTATTCATTTCACCGAAAACAACAACTTTGGCAATGCTATACTCATCGTCGGTCCAGCTTATTGGGAAAGCCTCGCCGTCATAACTGGCTCCACCTGCTGCAATCGTATCCTTATGAATCAAGATGCCATCTGCATCGAAATACAGGAAGTGCCAAAGTTCGCCATGATCGAGGTCTATGGTTACCAGACCCATATCTTCAACCCAATCTAAGCCGGTTACGTCAATGACAATACCAAGGAATTGCGAATAGGCGTGCCACATAAGTTCAGTCTGTGACATATCTTGTGGATCCGTTAGCGTATTGCCACCAGCACCTTCCCTGGTCCTATCTCAATAAAGCTAGACACGCCCTCATTTACCATATACTCAATAGAGCGCTGCCACTGAATACCGTT
>JABUBK010000336.1_pt1 | contig 11262 bp, 15 predicted proteins | sample 7332671 | NCBI WGS metagenome assembly JABUBK01 (sample SAMN07256342, study PRJNA390944) | subsurface metagenome | isolation source: Methane hydrate marine sediment | place: Pacific Ocean: Eastern North Pacific, ODP site 1244 | collected 2002
TCAATCCGTTTCTCGCAGCAGTTAGATATCGCTCGATTGCCCTTCGCTGTGCTGGCAGCTCTCCAGTCCTCTGAAAACTGTAGCCTCCATGAGTCTTTCTTTTGCCTGGCTGCAGCCTTACCTGAAGTTTTGATTCGTTTTTGCTCATTTCACTCCTTTAATGGAACGGGATATCTAGGGTCAAAAACCACCTCATAAACAGCACAAACGGGAAAACAGCGTCATATATAGCCCTAAACGGGATGGAATCCTCACATAACTTTTTTTTATTTCCCGTTTGATATCCAAATTTCTAAGTGCCTAAAAATGAACAACTTATCGAAAATCCTAGTTGACATAATAATCCTTATGAGACACAGTGTCAAATCCATCTTGATCTAAGCATAAAAAAGGCGCTCGCCTGGATGTCGGCAGGTAGTTTATTGCAGAATCCTGAACATCGTTTCAATGCCCTCAATCCAAATCTCCAAAGTCCAAAATTTCAAAGAGTCGAAAAGTGCAAAGGCTGAATCAAAGACGGAGAACGTCCAGCATCCAGGAATCGGTTAGGATCTTGGCTGATGAGGCTGTGGCCACTGAGCTTTGATTCTTTTTCCTAAACCTTAACATTTCTTAACAGGCAACTGGCTGAGAGGCTATAGAGACTGAATCCTATTCTAGATCTGATCCTGAATTCCATTCATAGGATCTGAGGAGTGTTATAGTTCACAGCACTAGTCCTAGTCCTGGACTGTGTGTTAAGAGCTCTGAGTCGTGTCCACGTAGGGATCATTATTTATTCTAGGATCATGAGTGAACATTTTATCTAGAGATTAAAACCATCTCTCTTCTTTTTTGAATAATGGCCAAAGTCATATCTTCCTCTTCTTCTTATAGCTTTGAAGGCGCTGGCTGAAAATTTTTAGGCTGTTAGGATGGGCTGTGTGATCAGTGTTTTCGATTTAGGCTGCCAGGATCTAATTTGGATCTCCGCTTCCTGGCCCTCCGCTTCTTCCTTTTAGATAGAGTATTATCCTTGCTCAAAGAGGCTGCCCTGGCTTCCCTTTTTTATTTTTGGCTGCGGAGTGTAGATCTTCATGTTTTCGATATCCTCATCTTCCAGGCCCTCTTCCAAATCCTGATACAAAGTCCTGGCCTTTGGATCTTCAGATTTTTTTTTCAATGGAGGATTCCCATTTAAATTTATCTTTTGGATTTCTTCTGTGATCAGCTCCATCGCTGCATAAGATTCAATCAGATTCTTTGACCACTGATCAGCTATTATCTGCGCTCGATCCAGCGCCTCCACTTCCTCTAAATTCATACCATTCATTTTTTTTCTCGATCCGTATTATACTACAGGAAGCGCTGATCATCGATCCCCCTCATTTTACAGATCATAAATCTGGACTATGTTCTCTGTTTTTGCAACTTTTTCTTTTGGGGGAGATGTCAATCAGAATTTGAATCATCCTCAAATATAAATCTGAAGAAGATTAAGATCCAAGGCTATTTAAGAGTTATTGTATGTTCTCTGTTTTTGCAACTTTGATTGAGGATGCTGGCTAGGATCGGCCCTCAAATAATCTTATCTATAGAATCAAGATCCAGGCTATTTAAAAGTTATTATATGTTCTCTGTTTTTTGAACTTTTCTCAAGGCCCAAAAATATCTTTTATGGCCCTGCTGATCGTTGATTTTTGGCCTCCTGCAGCTTGCAGACGTTCTCTCAGATCCTGGGCCTTGTACACACTCTTGAGCGTGGATTTGAGCGTCTCTATGGATCTTCCATCATGGAGGATAGCATCTTGAGAGCTGCGCCACTTCCAGTTGATATCGAAGCTCTTTGATCTCTCCCCTACTTGATAGGAGCGGTATCTTTTGACAATCCCTTTTTCTGTGGCCTCTTCTATTCTTTTCAGGTATGACTCTGCGCTTGCCCATGTCTGCAGCCTCGATGTATGAATTTCCACTCTGCGCCTGTGCCTTCTTGGATAACAGTATTTGATCAGCTCAAAGAGAAATTTCATCTTAGGGAAAGAGGCGCTGCAGATCTCAATTATATCTCCGAGATCCAGCTTCGTGATGTAGCCTTGGAATGTGTTGTGAGTGGAGTCTGGATAGATCTCTGATCGCTGATTTTTTGAATAATAGAATTCGGCCTGTCTGTGGATCTCTTCTCTCACAGATCTTGGCCTGTGAATGATTTGAAATGAAAATCCGTTGTGGAGTTTCTGAATCCAGTTCCAGACTATTCTCTCCACTGTGGCCTGTGGTATATTTTTACGCCACAGGGAATAAATGATTTTCATTTGTGAGTAGTGTCGTGAGGAAGGCTGCTGGAGTCCATATTTAAAAAGATCGCTGGCCTCACTCATAGTTCCTGGAGCTTCCAGAGATTTCTTCTCAAAAGGGAACTCCAGGCCCATCTGATGATCCTTGACTTCTGAGAGATCGAATTCGTCTAGTTTCTGGAAGCGATAGAGTTTGTCTTGCCACGTCTCCAGAAACATATATTCTGGATCTAAGCACTTTTGAAGAAGGCCAAAGGGAAGGCGAATGACTCGCCTCTGCTGCGGATAGATCTCAATTTTATGGATCTGAGCAAAGCTGCGTAGAACGTCCTGCAGCAGCTTTAATGTTGGAGGCTTACCATTGTATTGAGGACGGATCAAAAGATGATAGGACGTTGGGCTCTCACTGTCACACATCATAGAGTTTGAGGGATCTAGGCCCAGGGCCTTTCTCACTTCTTCAGCATATTCTATGATCCGATGATCGATGTCCAGGATACAATATGCAGGATACCACTTCCCCAAAATAGCGATGAAATATTTTCCGTCTAAATGGGCCTTGATAGGGATGTCTGATAGCGGTTTATTTTTGCTGATCCATGATCCAGATCCTATGGGTTTGACTGCGTAGCGTGGAATCCTTTGAATAAGAATATCGATATAATCTTTGAATGGATCTTGATTCCCTTTAGCGATTATTTCTGCGAATTCTGATTTTAGGTTTTGCTGGCTGTCTATGAAGCGATTCAAACTTGACTCCTCAATTTGGAGACTAGCAGAGTCTTATAATGAAAGTCAAAAGGATTTTTTAAAGGAAGGGAAGGAAGGGCAGGGAAACAAACAGATCGAGGAGTCTAGCCTGATCCGATTCCAAAGGTAGGAAAAAGTATTCCCTACCCTCAAATTAAACTTAATCCCTTTTATGAAAAAAATCAAGTCTTGGCCGATGGCCACATAAAAAAATGGCCAGGATCAGATCGAAGTTTTTCTTCCTAAGTTGCCGATCCTGGCCTTATCCTCAAAGGATGCCCTTCCACTCTTGGATGCAAGAATGGATCAGACAACTTCCTGCTGCTAACATTATGATGATTATGATAGTCCACTTTAAGAAAGACCAGCCACATCCGATATCATCTTTGAATTCATTCCAGCTCATGATTTTTTTTCCTCCTTTATTTGATTTTGAAAACTTCAATAACTCGATCCCTTAGCTGAAGCTCCTCGCTTATCAAGATCTTCTTCTTCACTAAAATTCTCATGATTCCGATTATCGTTTCAAAGCAGCATTTTCTCAAAGATACCTTGTCCAGCAGATCTGCTGCTGTGACGATTTTTTTGAATCCTGAGAGTTCCTTCTGGACTACTCGCAGCACCATTGATTGAGCTGCAGACAGAGTTTTGAATCTCCTGCTTTTCTTAGTGAGATCTTCAGCTCGGAGGATGATCGTTTTTAATTTTCGATCATAATAAAATTTGAATCGGGAATTGAAATGACTTGAGTTTCCTGATAGGCTTTCTTTGATTCTCTGGAGGCTCGCTCTATTCATGGATTCGGCTTCCGCTTGATCTAAGGGCAGCCTCCTTTTTACTTTTTCAATCAATCTTTTTCACCTCCTCATTGAGTAGTTTTTTTCCTCTGAGCATCCATCAAAACATCAGATAGATTCAGAGTGTATTCTATAAGAGAATTGATCTGATCATTTGTTAGATCTAATTTTTTGCCTAACCCGATTAGAAGAGAAAAAATAAATCCTGTGCAAGCTAGCTGCTGATCTGAAATGTCTTTGAAGGCTTCCTTCATTTTTGGCCCTGCTTGGAACATTATAGCTTCCTGCAGCGCTTCAGCTTTCTCAGCATGGCCCATCGCTTGGCCGATGGCCTCTACTAAGTCCAGCAGCATGATCTTTTCATTCATGGCCTCAGTTATATCTTCAGGAAATTTTAATTCAATCAATTTTGCCTCCTGATCCTGTTTTTCCCTGGGGAGAAATTTCTGAAACTTTACCCCTGTTGAGCGAACCCCTCAGAGCTCCTTAGAGCGATGATCTCTTGCTTCCCTATGCTATTGTATTCCATTTTTATTTGATTTAAGGAAGGAGACAGAGCAAGTGCCATCTAGCTATTGCATTTGAGCGGTAGCATCCATCTCCTTCCATTTTTGCCAAAAATCTATAAGGAATTTTGTCTCGATGAATTTTTTTGCGTGATTATTGACCTTCCCTTTTATCCAGTCTGGATGTTTTTTTGAGTAAAAGATTTTCATGGAATCGTAGAGGCTGCGCCATCCAGGAATCCGTTGTTTGATCACCTGTTCTGCAAATTGAAAGAGGGTTGCTTTCACAAATCGATTGAAGCTGTGATGATCATTTTTTGCAACCATACCAGCATAATGTTTCAGACTCTCATCACTATCAAAAATCCTTCCTCCGAGCTCCCCTATGAGTCCAGCGATGATCGTTGACCCTATGCCCTTTATGTGCTGATAGTGTCCTGTCCAAATAGGGAACTGATCGATTTTTTCACTGAGGATCTTCTTTAGATCTTCAAGCTGCTTTTCCTTAGCAGCGATAGCAGCATCCTTCTGATCCTTGATTTTTTCTATCCTGGAATCGGCCACACGTGCGATCTTGAACTGGAGCTCAAAAGCGAATTTCTTGTTTTTTTCTCTCACCATTTGCATTTTCAGATCTTCATGATTCCTGAATAGGATCTTGATCTCTGCGATTGAGGCATCAGCTTCCTGGAATAAATAAAAGGAGGAAGGCATATTTTTTTTAGAAATATTTTTCAAAGAGATTCTAGCGCTTCCTCCTCCATTTTCTATAAAAAAATCATAGATGATTTGAGCATCGATGGAATCGCTTTTCTGGATTCCTTTTTCTTCCCGATAGTCTCTGATCTTTTTTCCTGGAACTTGCAGCACAGTGTGTCCAGCTCTAAAAGCTAAGATCTTGAAAGTGTCTCCTCCTCCAAATTCATAGAGCATGGCCACAGGATCTCTAATCCCTTTTAGAAATTTTTCAAAGGCTTCTATCGAGTTTGAGATCTGTTTGACCTTTTGAGTTTTTGAATCATAGACTCTCAAGGCTTTTTTTGTGGCCCAGTCGAAACTAAAAACCCTCAATAGATCCTCCTGATTTTATGAAGGGAGGCGAGCATTTGGGGTATAACTTTTTTGCAAATTAATTTTAGCATCGCCTCCCAAAATTTCTGAAGAAGGAAGGAGCAAATTTTCCTTAGATTTCTCATATTCCCTATAACATCCTTCCTTCCTTCATTTATTCTGATTCTCCCCTGGAAGAAAAACTTGAAACTCTTCCCCAGGAGAAAAAGCCTCTCAGAGCTCCATAGAGAGAAGATCTCCACTGTCCTAGTCCTAGAGCGTGGACAAATTACAGTTTTTTAACCTTCTTGATTCCTTTCTTGATCAGTTCCTGGTAAACAAAAGTCGGCTTCGATTTGCCTAGCAGCCAGCGATCTACCTGGCGAGCGCTGCAACCTATAAACTTTGACATAGTATCACAGCTAAAACCTTTCTCATTCATGACTGTTTTTAACTCTTGAATTAGATCCAATTTTATCTCCTTAAAATATTGTCAGGATAGAATAATAAGAAAATTGCAGACAATTGTCAAGACCCTGAAAGGTGAAATATGGATCACAACTACGAATTAGAAGATAGGGAAGGAAAATTTGAATCCTGGTTATAGAGAGAATCCTTTACAGATGTAAAGATCTGCAGCTTTTATTTTGAGTTTTAAAGAGAAATGCCGGTCCAGAAAATTTACAGATGTAAAGATGAGATCCAGGAGAGAAAAAAAGCCCAGGCAAGATTGAACATTCTCCCAAACAAAATCCTGCCTGGGCAACTTCCTGATGATGGAGACGTGAGCTCCAGAATTCTTACTAGAATTATTTAGCTTGAAAGCTGGAGCTCATAAGAAATTAAATCATTATTCCAAAGAGTTTCAAGACTCTTTCCGTTGAAATTACTTTTCTGCTTTCTCTTCTTTTTCTTCAGTCTCTTCTTCCTCTTCAGCTTCTTCCTTTTCCTCTTCCTTTTCCTCTTCTTCTAGATCTTTGGGATAACCGCAATCTTTTTCTAGAATCATAATATTAAATCTCCTTTAAAAATTTAATTCTTAGTATCTAAAATTATACAGGAAAATTAGCTGGCCATCTGAAAAAATCTCTGCTCTTTCCTGTCACTTCTTTTTCAATCGTATTAACTAGAGGCTTGATGCTGCTGAATCCACTTGAGACTTTTTTCAGATCTGAGATTCCTGTTTTTTTGGCCATCTGATGATAGGCTGATAACATCGTTCTGTGCTTGTCATTTATTTTTAAGGCAGCCTTCAGAATTTCAAATAATTCCAGACTACTTTTCTGGAGTTTAGGTTCTAGCTCCAGTTGTTTTGGACGCAGGAGCTCTGCTTCCTTCTTGGCTTTTTTTATGTCCCTGATCTCCTCCTGTGCATCCTCCAGCATCGATGGAAGCCTCTCCTCAACTTCAGCTTTCACTGTTCTGATTTTGTTAGACAAGGCCACTAAATCTCTGTGATCAGCGTGTGGATTGAGCTTCGCTACAGAAAATTTTTCTTCAAGATCCTCCAGCTCCTTTTTCCTGGATCTCATAGCAGCTTCAACATCCTGGATTTTTGTTTTTGCCTCTTCGATTGCTTCCATGATCTAACCTCCTTTAGGTTTTTGGAGTGGAGGAGGGAATTAGGAGGTTACCAACTCCCTTCCTCTCACTCCTCATCTTATTAAAGGAAAAAATCCAAGACTGAAAAATTTCTCTGTGAGCAATACACAAAGAAAAAAAGATCCTGGATTTTTAGTCTCATTTTTCTTTGATTTTATTAAACATGGATCTACGTCCATGAATAACCTTGACTCCAGAAATTTGAGATTCACGCTCACCATCGGCCCTAGATAAAGGATACTGAAGAAGCTTTATGCCATCATCCTGGAGATCATTTTTCTCTTCCAGTGCTGCAGCTACCTTGTTCATCCGCTCTGCTGATTCACGCTCCATGAGTGCTTTTTGTTCTGCAGGAGTTCTAACTTTTTTCAATTCAAATCTCTATCGCTTCTTTGCCAGCTACCTGGAATTTTCCAGCTTTGAGATCTTCTAGGAGTTCAGGATCAGTGATCCGCAAGGCCATGCACCAGCTTCCAGATTTTATCTTCCTTCCATTGACGGTGATGTCTGCACGACACAGCATATTTTCCACGATGCGAGCTTTTCCATTGACAGCTTCGTCCGCATAGTCAATCCGCTTTTCACTCTCCATATACGAATAACACTCCTTCTCAATATCACCTGCAGAAACATTGTCGCTAGGCTGCTGGATCAGGATTCTCACTAAATTTTCATCTGCGTCATCTTTAGAAATAGGAATCAGATCCTCGACTTCAACTTCTGATAGCTCAATAGACCCTGCTTTTTCAATTTCAACTTTCTCCACTTCTTCATGAGGCACTAAGGTGAAAGACTTCCAGGGATTAGATTTGCGCACAGTGGAGCGTTTTCTCACTTTACGATCCAATTTAAAATTGAAACTCAAAGCCATTTTTTAATCCTCTGATTCAGGCTCAAAGGTGAATGACCAGGGTTTACTCTTTTTGACTTTTTCCCCTTCTGAATCCACTTCCTCTTCTTCCTCTTCCTCTCTTTTCCGAGTTGAAAGCGTGACTATGATCTGTGTCAGCTTTGAAACACCAATCTCTACAACACCTTCCAAAGTGGTTTCGTCAAAAGATTCAAGAGATTCTTTTAATTCCAGGAGCATTTTCTCACCAAGTGCCTCTTCTATTTTTTCGGCTTCTCCCTCGTCCAACTCTAAATTTCCAATGGATTCGAGCAGCTTAATCGTTTTTTTATCCATGATTTTTTTCTCCTCTAAGTTTAGAATCAACTTGACTCTAACATCAATTATTTTTCCTTTTGGGGAGTGGTGAACAATCCTTCAGATTTCTACTTTTTTCCTTCAGCAGCATGATGGAATCCTTCACCTTTTTGATTGTCTTTTTTCTTGACAGGCTGTATGAATCGAGCAAGAGGAGCGCCATCTAGCTGCCAAATTAATTTAGATCCATCCCATTTGAAGATCGCCAGCTTTCCCGATTTAAACCTGATCCAAAGTTCCTTTTTTTTGAAAGTCGGATAATCCTCAATGGCCTTTATCTCGTCTTGAGTCACTGAATCCACACAAACTTTTATGAAGCTGCCAACATCCTTCGTCTGATCCAGGAAGGGAGACTCAGAAGAGATGTCGAATATTCTTTTTGTCTCAGGAGTTTGAATATAGCTGCCAACATATCCAAAAAGTCTTAGCTCTTTAATAGTGCGCTCACACGCTCTACGATATCTCTGTTTTATGATCTCCACATTGACATCTTCGATTTTTGCATTGTTTTTATTTTTCATTTTGACCTCAAATTGATTTCAATTTATAGGGTTATCACCTGCTCAGATTTTGGCTATAAAGTGAACGTCAATCCTTAAATAATCCAGATCTGAATTTTTCTGTGATATCGACATCGGGCATTGTGGATCTGCCTCCTCCAAAGACCCTTCCCTTTCTCTTTTTCTTCTTGGCCAGGACACAAGCTCCTGCTGCAGCATTTGCCACATCGTCCAGAGCTCCTGGAGGATGCGTGATCAGATCCTTGCCTCCAGTCCTAGTCCTCCGTTCTAAATTCTGAAGCTGCACTCTCAGGCGTTTTATATCCAGGAGTTCAACTTGACTATTCGTGAGCATCGGCAAGAATACACCATATATTTCTGAAGCTGTGAGCTCTGAATTTTTGACCGCTATTCCATTAGATCTAAATCCTTCACTAACAAATTCTCCAGCGTAGCGATCACTGCTTATCCTTTTTATTCCGTAGGATTTGAGCACTGAAGAAAAATCCTCAATCACTATACTAGGAGTGAAAGGACTCCTGGCTTCCCTGCTGCAGTCGTGAATCACCTTCCCTTCCTTTCCGTTCGATTTTTCCTTGTGAGCTATGGCCAAAGTCATCGAGTCGTGACGACCTCCGCTCGGATCTATATAGCCAAAATAATTTATCTCTTTTTGTCTGGGGACTTCAAACCTTGAAGGAATTACAGCAGCATCTATCAGCTCTTCAGAAATAAAATCCTCGATGTCTGTCCTCCACTCAGCATCCCATTCAGCAGCAGCAGCTTGAGCGTCATCTTCATACGCTTGCTTGATCACCTTCTCATCGATGAGCGGATTCATTATTTTCGTGGCTGCCTTCCATATTAAAGGGCCTTCTTCCTCCCCATAGTGCCTCTTCCAGTTTTCGTATAAAACTCCCTTCCTAGCATAGGGAGTCGAGATCCCGATTAAAAGCGATTCAGGAATCGTGGCCAGCGATGGCCTCACTGCAGCAAGTACTTCTTTGTCAGGATTTGCCGACTCCTCACTCCTCCAAAATGCCAGCTCCTCACACACTGCAGCCAATAAAGTGTATCCCCTCACTGTCCTGAAATTACACGTCTTTATTCCTATCGAAACCTGATTCTTAAGCTCTATCTCCTCGACCATATCCTTCACCACTAAAGAACGGAGCTGCTTGACCTCACTCAATATCGCTGATATATATCCCTTCACAATTTTTGCCTGCGGTCTGTCATTCGCTATGATGAAAATCCAACCTCTTTCCCCAGGTGCTAAATACGATCCCCAGTCCTTGAAACAGCCCAAATACACAGCAATCAACGCAGAAATGAAACTCTTTCCTGAGCGCCTTCCTGCGATGACATAAGCCTCCCTTGCCCTCAGTTTAGGAACTGAATCCAATCCTGTACATTTATGAAATAGCTCCTCATCCTCTTTCCCTTCTAATCCTATCCCCTCCAGCCCACTTAAAAAAACCTTCCAGGAACGCCATGTCTCAACGTCCCTAAACAGTGGCCTGAATACTTCCCTGTGATCCATAGCCTGTACTATATTCAACCTTGCCTCCTATAAAAAAAATTCTGGATTACTACGATGGAGATATCTCCTCGTTGTGTTGTTGGCCAATTCCATTTACTGCTTTTCATGACCCTTATTCCCTTCACTCATCAGCTAAGTTTGCCCTGGATTTGGGCCTGAGCGTCCATTTAAGAGAAGATCTTCTTCATAGGGGAGTGCCATCTAGGATCTCATGATAAAAGCTGCCCTGGAGCGCCTGTTGAAAGTGCTGAGTCTTATCATCTTTTTCTAGGCTGGTGATTAGATCTAGCTTGCCTTCTTTCCTTTTCCCTTCTCCAGATCTTCAGCTTTCTTCTTCTTCCCTTCTTCTTCCTCATCGAATTTCTTAACAAATTCAATCGGATCAATGGGCCTGTCCGTCATTCGTTTGTCAATCCCCAGGAGCTGCAAAGTCAATCGGATCGAGTTATTATAGGCTATGTAACTGGATCTTAAAGCTGGAGCAAGATCACTGCCTGCCATAACTGAATTTTCTCTCACATGCTCCTCTATGCAACGGATCACTCCTAGCTTACTGATGATCCTATCAATCAAGATGAGCTGCGCAGTGGAGAGATTTTTTTCTTCTCCTCCAAGATCTACTATGAGTCCTTCCCTTGCTGCAGTGAGATATCTCAGGATGTAGACTCTGCGTTCTGGAAGCTGGCCAGTGGTTAGAAATGAATATCCTCCATGAGTTACTTTTGGGCGACCCCTGTTGAGCGTTTTTTCTAATCTCGACATTGAAATTTCCTCCTTTTCTAGCATCCCATTTAACACAATAAATCGGCCTTTTTGGGCCTGTTACAATACCAAAATGGTGCTATTTTTAAGGCTTTTATCCCAGTGAACCCTGAATAACTACGGGATGGAATTTTTAAATTATCATATTCTCATAAGCCTTTAAAACTAAACAACTTACGAAAAATCCTAGTTGACATAATAATCCTTATGAGACACAGTGTCAAATCCATCTTGATCTAAGCATAAAAAAGGCGCTCGCCTGGATGTCGGCA
>JABUBK010000337.1_pt1 | contig 11255 bp, 13 predicted proteins | sample 7332671 | NCBI WGS metagenome assembly JABUBK01 (sample SAMN07256342, study PRJNA390944) | subsurface metagenome | isolation source: Methane hydrate marine sediment | place: Pacific Ocean: Eastern North Pacific, ODP site 1244 | collected 2002
TATTACCCCCCCAAACCTACCACTCATCGGAAAAAAGCTTCCCGACGGTAGGCTTCTAGTGAGAACTATTATTAGAACTGGCTATAATCCAAAAGGTGTGTCAGAAGACAAGGGTTTAGTTTCAATGCCTTTGATAATACCACCTGTTCAAGATAAAGAATATGATTTCTATGGAAATTTGTTTAAAGAATTGTGGGACAAAGCAGAAGAATCTTTGATTAAAACAGATAAAATTACAATCATTGGATATTCATTTCCTAAAACAGATATTAAAACTGATGAGTTATTTAAAAATGCATTTTCAAAAAGGAATACAATGCCTGAAATAATCATCATAAATCCTCATCCAGAGTCAATAGTAAAAAAGTTTACATTTGATTATGGAATCTTGAATGATAAAATTAAAGTTTACAAAGAGTATTTTTCAGAAGACTTTGATTTTGATAAAATTGAATAAATGTCAGCGCCTAACAAAAAATATAGATCATTTGGCGGATAGATTCAAAACAATAGATTCAGATTATTTTGAGGAGAACTAACTATGGCAAAATTTTTAGATACAACCGGAATTTCTTATCACCTAGAGCAAACAATTAAAAAAGCCAATGAAAGGCTAGTCCTAATCAGTCCATTTCTTAAAATAAATGATAGGATTAAGGAATTATTAGAGGATAAGGATAGAATTAAAATTGACATAAGGGTTATATATGGCAAGAACGAACTCCAACCGGAAGAGAATAATTGGTTGAAATCAATGAATAGCATTAGGACAAGCTTCTGTAAAAATCTCCATGCCAAGTGTTATATGAATGAATCTGAAGCACTAATTACTTCAATGAATTTATATGAGTTTTCACAGGCAAATAATAACGAAATGGGAATTCACGTAACTAAACAAGACGATGAATCATTGTTTTTGGAAATTGATACTGAAGCAAAAAGATTGATTAGGATAAGTGAGGAGTTGACAGTTTCGGTCCAGAAAGTTAATAGAGCAGAATCGAATACTGAAAAACCAAAACCTAAGTCAAATAATGTAGAATCAGGTCATTGTATTCGATGCGATAAATCCATCAAACTAAACCCTTTAGTTCCTTACTGTAAGGACTGTTACAACATTTGGAAGAAATACGAAGACGATGAGTATGAGGAAAACCATTGCCATATATGCGGAAAAAACGAATCTGCCTCCATGCTCAAGCCAACTTGCTATTCATGTTATAAATCACATAAGAACAAATTAGAATTTAACATATAAATACGTGTGCCAACATTATGTATGAAATCATACTTTGGTACAAACGTACGTCCGTACATTATTATCTTAAAAATATTTCATCCAATGGCCACCACCGCGCCAGACCTAAGCTAAAATGAAACTTTCATATCCTTCCATTCCTATCCCACTGACCACCGGATAAGGTCAAACAGCATTTTAGCCCCGCTTACCTCTGCCTGGCACACCTTTGCTATCCGCAGTTGGTCGCGTAATCTTTCTCATAAATCTCTATAGTTTGGAAGTATTTTTTATTTAAGCATGTTAAATATCCCAAGCCTGGTGCGTGAAAACCAAGAGTGCGCTTCGCCAAAAGTCTATTTAGCTTACCCCCTTCCCTACACACCGTAAACCGTCTTTTGCTCTTGATTTTGACTTACCCTTTTGGATCCGGCATAACATGTTTAATTAAAAAATTATATGATATGAAAAAGTTCACAATTAGGATTGGTCGAAAGTATTTAAGCTTTTGGAAAGTCTCCGGAGTTATTAGCATCAAGTACCAGAAGCATGGATGCTTCATTTTTGGAGTTTATTGTAATTGGTTCGCTATCGAGCTAAGTGATTTACCCTTTTAATTATAAAACCCCGACTGTTTGCGCAGCCAGGGTTTTTTGTTTTACCTAAATCTCAAGTCACATGAAATCTAAGTCTTTAAAGTTAAGTAGTATTGTCCGGGTTAGGAAGGAAAAAATGACATCAAGGCATAATGTCTCCTTTCCTAAGTTTAATATCCATGGTAAGTGGTTGCGAGATATTGGATTTGAGATCGGGGATGTCGCCCGGATCCGATATTCCGAGGGAGTGATCATTATCACTAAAGAAGGGGTTTAGCCCCTTTTTTTAATCATGAAGCCCTTTAGAATCGTGTATTTGATTTTGTCCTGGAAATGGTGCTGAATACCTCAATCTGACGAGCTACGTTTATTTTCTTCGGTTTTACCCCATGCGATATATCTATAATAAGTCGTTTTACTGATTGATAATTCTTTCAAAATATCACCGACAGAAAAACCTTTATCCCTTGATAACATCAGTGCTGCCCTGGCGGTTTTCTTTGCATCTTTTGAAAGACCAGGCTTGCGACCGGCAAAATGTCCTTTTGCCCTGGCCGCCTTCATGCCGGCTTTGGTTCTTTCACTAATCAACTCTCTTTCGAACTCTGCAAACGAAGCAAAAAGATTGAATATCAATCTGCCCTGGGCAGTGGTAGTATCTATGCTGTCATTGATGCTAATGAAATCAACACCCCTCTCATTAAAGAGCGTCAGAAGATCTACCAAATGTTTCAAAGATCTCCCCAATCGATCAAGTTTCCAGACAACAACGGAATCACCTTCTCTCAATTGTTCCAACATTTTATCGAGTTCCGGACGATCTTTTACAGCACTGACTTTTTCCTTATATATTTTTTTGCATCCATATTTGTCTAACTCGGACAATTGTAATTCTAAGTTTTGATCCTGAGTAGACACGCGGGCATATCCTATCTTCATACCGTATTAAAAAAAGGCAGTTAATGAAACTTATTTCTGGTACTAATTTATGGAACTGTCTACGATAATAGAAGTCAAAACGTAGAGAGTATTAATTAAACGGACGTATAATGGAACGCCTTTTTTCTATATCTAAATCAACTTAGACAGTTATTAACTTACGACAGCTGAATATTGAAGCCTTGGCTACTCTCTTATCAAATTGTCCGAGAAAATGGCATCTATATACGAAGTGGGACAAAAGCAGGGGAAAAAAAGGGAGAGGTTTTATCCTCTCCCAACTTCTTTTAGAACTTACTGTAACCAGACAGCTTCGTTGCGTCTCGCTCAGATTTAATTTTGAATTTAATTTCTTTCATATTCTTAACTAAATCCAATTGTATTTTAGTATCTGGTTCCCAATTGACATTTTTGTTTGATTTCATAAGAACACCTCCCTCCTGAGAACTTAATACGTATAAAGGAAGAAAAGTATTGTAAAAAATTAACCATGATTAAAACTCATATTGAACAGTGTTACGCATAATTTTCAATATACTCTTCATATTTTGACTTGGTTAGTTCTCATAGTTTCCGGAGTTTTAGTTTTCACCTGGCTTCGAGCCAGGATAAAAACTACTTAGGTTATAATGTGTTCGGCTGCCCACTGTCTTTTTGTTCCCGCTCCAGCCATTACTCTCAACCCACACAAAAATAACAGCGATCAGCTTTCACGGCAGTTTCCTCTGCAGGTCAACCGCTCCGGCCTTTACCCTTCACCTGCAGCCACTGCCAGGGTTTTTCCGCGCCTTACGCCCATTTTCCCCACTGCAAACCGGGCAGGTGTTAATGCATCCGAAAAGTGAATAAAGCAAATCCCCACACCGTAAACCGTTGCACTATTTAGCCAGCGCACAACCCAATTTGCTTTAATCATTTTCGGCAAACCTTCCCTCCTTTTGCAGGGGGACCCCAATGGGGCGCGGGAAGGCGCGGGAGTTGGTATCTTCGTAGCTGTTTTATCTACGTACAAACGTACGTTCGTACTTCCCTACTTATTTTTTTATAGACCTTGGTTTAATGTTTATCACATTACTTTAATAGAATATGCCCCTCTACTTTATGCTAACTATAGTATGTGGTATTTGAATCCCTCAAAATTTAGCTTTGTGCATACTAAAATTAGCAATGAGTTCAGATAGGAACATTCTCATTTCCTTCGGGATTAAAGTAAGAGAGTTAAGGAAGAAGAAAGGAATGTCACAAGAGGATCTCGCTCATAGAGCTGATCTACATAGAACTTATATTGGCATGATTGAGCGTGCAGAAAAGAATATCACATTAGTAAATATATCTAAGATCTCAACTGCTTTAGATGTGTCTATCAGATCACTTTTTAATGAGGGATAAAATAAAAGAATTATTTCATTTAGACTTAGATGAAAATCAGCGTAAAGTAAATTATGATTACCTGGAAACATTTATTGAAAAGAATGTTTCAAGTTGGGATAATCCACCTAATACAGAATTAATTGAATCTCTTTTGACAAGAGAATTAAAGAATTTTAGTGATTTTGAGCTAGCTTTTTTATTAGTCCATTCTGGATATATGCCAGAATTTTATTCTCATGATTCATCCCAAGAAACACTATATTCAAAGCTAGTTGAATCTCTTATCTGTGAATGGGCAAATAGGATTGGATTTACTGACTCATTTCTTCAGACACAAAAGTCAAATAAAGAGGATATCACAATTAAGTTAGGTAATTGTGTAATTGTTTGTGATGCAAAAAGTTCCCGTTTAGGCAGAAGTCAATCAGCCCCTAATGTAAAAGACACCATAAAACAGGCATCATATATTGGTTGGTTGGATCAATATAAAATTAATAATTGTCGTGCAGGTATTATCACATTTCCATCTCTTATGGATTGGAAAAAGGGTAGTGAAGCCTATAAATATTTTACAGATAAATCACTTCCTATTTTATTTTTATTTTATGAACACCTCTCTTTTATTCTACTTTCTCAAAACCTAAATCATCAAAGCATAATTGATTTCATTCATGATTATTCTACTATTTTTCCTAATAGTACTAGTGACAAGCAGGTGTATTCTGAAGGGTTAAAAAAATTATTTCCTGATAAATTATATGTTGAATTAAAGTTGTTTTTAGATCTATCTGATTTAATTATTAGAGAAAAGGTTTTACATTCTATTAATCGTATTAAGGTAAAAGCACTCACAATTAGGCAGAGAATTGAAGAAGATATAAGTAAATCTGATTTTGGTGAAGTTAGGAAGATTGCAGTTGATGCTGTTTTCAAGAATAAGTATGGACAAATTCTTAAGCAATTAAAAAATATAGAGAAGTTTAGACTTCCTTAGTTAGTTATATTTTTGAAAGTACTAGCCTTGAGACTTTTACAATCTCATTGCTACTTCGTTGAGACACTGTGTTTAGATTTAATCCACTTAGCATAGAGAATACTTGTATTAATACTTCTCGTTCGGTTTTATCGATCTCAACTTTTGTTTTGCTATTATTCTTAAACTCATCATATATTTTTTTTACCATGTACAACTGTGATCCTGAATCTAGTTTATTGAGAGTCATATTATTAATCTGAAGAAGTGACTTGCTATTTTCATTAATTAGTCCGTTTTGTTGTAATAATTCATAATCCACATTAATTTCCTCAAGATATTTAGATATATAAGCTTTGGTAATGCTGTCAAAACCAATTTTATCCCTATTTATTGAAACTTTTGAATAATATTTTATTGCCTCTTTATATGCTGCATCGTATGTTTTATTAGTTAATGTCATTTCTTTACAAGCTAATGCTGCCATGTAAATCACTTTATGGCTATCTAATATTTGTCCGTCTCTAATTTCCTTGTCAAGATCTTCAATGTTGGTTTTTATGTTTTTAATATGATTCTTGTCTTTCTTTATTTTGAATACAATTACGCCATTTAAGGCTTCATAGGACATAGCTCTTGGTCTAGCAATCCTTTCCATTTCAAGGGGTAAGCACTCTTCAATAAAAAGTTTTGCATCTTTAATGGCCTCTCCTATTACTTTCCATCCTTCAAATGTTTTGTGTGAATACAAAAACAACACTGTGCCATCTGGTTTTAATACCCTTTGTACTTCTTTAAGTACCCCCGTCATCAAATTTTTATAATGTTCTTCATTTTTACCATTTTTATTTCCATTTGACAGGTCAACTATAGCTTCAAGTTTATGATCATTCTCAAGGTTAATATTATCATCGTATGTATTTCTTATCACTATTTCTAGCCATGGTCTAAAAAATTCACTAAGTCCTGTATAATCAATAGAATCGTAATAGGGCGGGTCGGTTAGCACTATATCAATAGATTCGTTTTTTAATGGCAAGTTTGTTGATGAACCTCTAATTATTTCAACCTTGTTTTTATTTTCAATTGCTTTAAATGTATCACAAACCCTGTATAATTTTGATTTTAAATTTGAACCAATCTTATAAAAAGGATTTATTTCTATAAAATCCCATTTCATTCCAACACCAGGTCCTGCCAAACTTCTTCCTGTTTGTTCATTTTGTGAAATCCACATAGTTCCTGTACTATTCCAGTCTATTAGGAATTCTATCAAGGGAGTCAATCCATTAACTAATTGTTTAGCTTCCTTTTTCCCATAATCATTTATGAGATTTTTATATTCTTCTATAATTTCATTAATAAGCCCTAGTAGAATTAATTTTTGTCTATCTGAAAAAAAATCTTCTGGTTTCTTTAAGTCATACAACGTTGGGTTTATTACCCCTCCTTTTTCTGTGACTTTTTCATCTGGCAACAAATGTTGCATCTGTTGTACTTTTTCTTGAATTTCTTTTTTATACTGATTTAATATCGTTCTATCTTTGTCATTTATTTTTCTATATGTCTTTTTAGTTTCATTATGGTAGCATATTGCAAACGGTTTATAATCTAATGTGTGTAGTTCGCAATATTCTTTTATTTCCTTAAAACTATTTTCATTTCCGCAATTTGAACACTTAAAGGTTTTTCTTTTCTCATCGTTTTTTATATATGAAATACTTGTTTTTAAGTCCCCATTTTCGTCTATAATTATGGCCTCGTTTTTTTTCTTCTTAAGGTATTTTAGCCGTCTTAAATCGATATCGTTTTTACATTTTGAGCATTTTGCTACTTTAGAGCAATAGATCACATATGGTATATTTCCATTTAAATCATAATACTTAGAATATTTATTCTTTAATCTTCCAATTATTCGTTCTCCTACTAGTCTTAATTTTGAAGAGTATTCAGCAATTTCAAGGGAATTAAATATAGTTTCTTGTAATAGTGAGGCAACTGGGTTTAGCTCTGCTGATAATGTATGAAATCCAAGTCTTGAGCTTTCAAAGGGGATTGCTCCTCCTCCGGCAAAAACATCCAATACCTTTATATTTCTAGTTTTGAATTTAGAGGAAAACTTTTCTAGTAATTTTTCAGTTGGGTTTATTTCTGAAATTAAATCGTACTCAACTTCTGCTATTTCTTTTTTTCTCGAATACATTTCAAGCATAAGTAATGCTCTCATTGCAGTTATTGGCCTTCTTGCCCACCATACTTTTATACTGTTATAATGATTTTTCCGTATGTATTTTTCTCTTACACCTATTTCGCTTATTAGTTTTCCGTTTATCTTAATCTTCATGTTGCTTTTATATTCTATCCAGAATAATTAATATTGTTTATAAAACAAGCTTAAAACAAGCTTTTAAATTTATAATAATGATAATATTAGAATTAAAAAAAAGAAACAGGGATTATGGTTTAATAACTTGGCCCCATGCCCTGGATTTTGATGTTAAAACATTATTTGATCAATCTGAAAAATTAAATTTTGAATTTGGTAATAAAATTCTGACGAGGAAAATATCCTATCAACACCGTCGATTTTCAATAGGAAAGAAGAGACTTGAATCATTGAAAAAAATTTCGCTTTCTCGCAAGGGTAAATTAATTTCTATTCAGCCTGTTGATTAGTCTAATATTTTTTTCAATTAGCTTTGTATTGCTCAAAACTCTTCATTAACAATTCTACCATACTCATATCCTGGTCCACTGCGTAAGTCTTAAACTCCTTTCGAAATTCCGGAGAAACATCAAACTTCAATTGTACTTTTTCACTGGTTGATGATTTAACCAGGTTGTTTGTCTTTTCTTCTATTGCTGCCGGTGGAGCCCCTTTTCTATTCTTTTTTGGTGGTCTGCTGATTTTTGCCATATGCTTACATTTGTACGAACGTACGTTCGTACAAATGTAAGTAATTATTACCTATACACATATGTTGAACTAAGGTCTCAAGGAATAGATGAGGGAGTAGTTATCCGGTTAGTGAAGATTAAAATTTTGTAGGTATATAGATCGTCCGCCATTAAGTTTCTATTTTTAAATTTAAGCAGCGGATAACAGTCGCGAAAAACAATTCCGCTTCGCTCCACAGTTCTTCGCTTTATGTTATCTTGATTTGTACAATTCAAAACACTTCATCAACAATTCTACCATGCTCATGTCCTGGTCAACGGCATAGGTTTTAAATTCCTTTCGAAATTCCGGTGTGACCCCAAATTTTAATTGAACTCTTTCGCTAACTGATGGTTTTGCGAGGTTCCTTGCTTTTTCTTCTGTAGCTACAGGTGGAACGCCTTTTCGATTCTTCTTTGGGGGTTTCTGTATTTTAGCCATAATATTAGTTTTGTACTAAGGTACCTTGGTACCAAGGTACAAAGGTACATTGATAAATCAAACTAAACATTCAAAGTAAACGTCACAATATTTCCGTGATTAATGTACATTTGTACCTATGTACTATTGTACCTTGTTTAATTTATTTGCAATGCTTTGTATTACCTCGTCCGATCTATTGTTAAGGCTTGAGTAATTGGTTTCTGTAATCGTCCGGCCTTCGTCCATGGCCCGGCGATAGCCGGTCTTTTCCGGAACACTTCCTTTTATGATCTCATACCCGGACATACCGATATAGTCAATTGTTTCTTCGATTTCTACTTCACTGGACCCCACTCGACACAACACAAAGTTGATTTTCTTTCGATCAATCCCTTTTTTATATAACTCATGTGCTAATCTGATTTGAGGATCTAAATCATCTTTACTACTGCCGGTCGGCAATAATACCAGATTGCATACCTGAGCAATTTGTTCGCTTGCCCTGGTAGCATGTGGTGCACCATCAAATAACACCAGGTCATGGCTGTCCTCGATCTTCATTACCCGGTCCACACTTGGAAATTGCTGGACAGAAATGTAAGGATCTATTTCATTGTTTAGTCTCCTGGAGTTCCATTCAAATGATGTACTTTGAGAAGTGTCCAGGTCCGCAATCAGTACTTGCCATTCTGATTTAGCATACTCCTGGGCTAGTGCCCGGGCCAGGGTAGATTTTCCTACGCCTCCTTTTTGACTTATGATTCCAATCTTGATCGCCATTTGTTAGTTTTGTACTTTAGTACCTTTATACCTTTATACCTTTATACCTTTGTACCAAAGTACATTGATAATCAAAAGTTTTCCAGCTTATATTTTTTCTTGAATGTGGCGTATGAGTATCCACCTACTTTGGTGCCCTGGACTTTTCCTTCCTGGATGGCCATCTCTATGCCGTAACTCGTTTTGTGAATCTCCTGGAGAGGAATGAGGTTTATGAGGTATTTAATTTGGCGTTCGTTCAAACTGAATTTACGCAAACGCTCGATTGCCCGTTTGATTTTTTCATCCTGGCTATCTGCAGGCTTAATGTTTTGTTCAAACAGGTTATCTGCGTTTGTTTTCCACCTAAACTCAAATCCAATCATTTTACGCCCATCCTTTTTGGCCGTCATCTTAACAGGAAACCCATATTTAACCAGCTCTTTTACGGCAGGCTCCAGGACACGACGCTTTAAGTCTGCTACAAGCGGATATAGATCCTTAGTTAATTCGTTATTCTTGGTTTTATTTAATCCGAGCGTTTGTCTAATGTCCTCAATGCTCATATACCGCCATCCGGTTTTATCAAACTGTTTTATGAGCATATAGAGCCGTAGACTGTACATCGATTTGAAATTCAGCGCATCCTTAAGCTTGAATTGAGTGAATTTCTCTTTTAGACCTATCAGGAACGGTCGGAGATCTGCGTCAAACTTAAGTATTAGATCTCCTTTGCCATCAACGTACCTGGCGCTTGATACCAGGCTTATAAAATCATCTACACTTTTGCCTTCTTCATTCTTGGATCTCACATGGATGTACCTGGTCATTAACTTTGATACGTCCTTTTTAAGCTGATCATAGAAGCTATTGCCTTTTAACTCTATTATGTCCTTTAATTGCTTCCCTTTGATTCTATACCTCTCAAATTCCCCGTCTTTGGACTCAACCATTGATACAGCAGTCAGAAAAATGCGTGATTGATTCAAATTCATTCGCCATTGCCCGTTTATTAGGTTGTTGCTTTGACGAACCAATGCATTAGGATGTAGATCCTTTGCTACATAATCATTCTCTTCTATCATAGTGCCGTTTTCCACCGCTTCGTTCAACTCTGTTTGGCCAGGGGTATTACTTTCCATTTTTAAAAAGTGAGTTGCTTATAATCATAAACATAATTTTATATATGACAACATACAACCATTGTCATAATAAAATTTTCATTACCCAATTTTGTCATATAAAAACGCTATACAGGTGTATTCAGAGTGCATTTTTAGAGACTCGTCCCATAGATGTCATAGTTGTCCCATAGGTGTCATAGTAGATATCCCAAATCTGTACATATATCATCCCAAATCTGTACATGTGTCGTCCCATAGATGTCATATTAAAGCTCCTTACAAAAACAATATTAAAAAGGATTATAATATATATTATTACCCCCTACGCTCAACAAAAATCTTTAAAGGTGTATATGCAAAATGAAAAACGACAATATTGGGATCAAATACCTGACAAAGTGACTGATAATCAAGTACATAACACAAAATTTTAACCATAAAAGGGAGGGCAAAAGAAAGTAAAAATGAAATCCATTGAAGTAAACTGGCCGCGAATCGAGCAGAATTAACCATGCTAATCAAATATTGATTTGTTTTGACGAAAAAACAAATTTCAAAAAAATATACGCGAAAATATTAATTGTAAAAGGTTGATATAGAGCTATTTACCTTCTATTATTTTTAATACTTCATATATCTCCTGCGGCCTCCAATTTTTCAGTTTCTTCCTATTAATCCAGGTCCTCCGATCCATCCCCATTTTTTCAAATATGTATTTATCCTTCAAGCCACTACGCTTTATTAGCTCCGGAATTTCGTCCAATAATTTGATGTACTTTTTTACGGCAGGTAAATACCTCGTTTTCATGTCCCAAATATAGACACTTTATTATAACATTAATCTTCATTATAATGAGAATATATATGTAATTTTAATGTGTAAATAAATTTCCCT
>JABUBK010000338.1_pt1 | contig 11236 bp, 16 predicted proteins | sample 7332671 | NCBI WGS metagenome assembly JABUBK01 (sample SAMN07256342, study PRJNA390944) | subsurface metagenome | isolation source: Methane hydrate marine sediment | place: Pacific Ocean: Eastern North Pacific, ODP site 1244 | collected 2002
GGCTAACCACAGATATTGATACCAAACAGTATGAAAACAGACCAGCAGAAGTAAAGCTTATAATCTACACTGATTACAATGAAAAAAGGCATTTCTGTTTTGACGCTGAAATTATTGATAAAATAGGTTTTTAAAGGACTAATTAATTTAGTCTGTAAATTTCACAAAGTTTATATAAAACAAACGCCGATAAAAGAAAAATTAGAATGGGGAATATCCTAAGAACAATTTCTGATTTCCCAAAAATAAAGGTGTAGCCCTTTACCAACAAAAACCAAAGGGGCAGTTGGTCGCCGTAATTGTGAAAAATAATTTTGTTAATACTTTCTCCTGACAGTCTTAAATAATCAAAATCTTGGTTGTCATACGATTTATTATAAAAATAGCCAAAAGTTGTTAGAAGAAAGATTAAAAAAATAACCAAAATACCGTATCTGTCCCAAAATTTTTTAATTAAGAGGAATTTTTCTGATTTGAACATGTCTTTATTTATATCTGATTATAATATATAAATTAATTATTTTCTACCCTCTTGCGAGAGGGTTGATTTTTTGAAGAATTAATGCAATAATGTAAAGGCCTATTGTGAAGTAATTTTTCGTAACGAAATTTGAAGATTTTGAGCGAAAATTATGAAGGACGAGAAGGCGTGTATGATAGAATATACGTTGACGAGCCCTGAATAATTTACAGCCATAATATTCAAATTGCAGTAGAAAGTGATTATTTCGCAAGAGGCCTATTATATGGCTGTTCCAAAACAGAAAAAGACAAAATCAAGAAGGGATCAGCGAAGGATGCATATTTTTCTTAGAAAGCCCAACTTAACGTCTTGCCCAAAATGCGGTAAGCCGGTTTTATCTCATACTGTTTGTTCAAATTGCGGGTATTATAAGGGAACAGAAATAATTGATGTTTTAAAGAAGTTGACCAAAAAGGAAAGAAAGAAAAAAGAAAAAGAAATAGCAGCCAAGAGAAAAGAGGAAAAGAAAGAAAAACCATTAACCATGGAAGGATTATCAAAGAAATAAATTTATTATGGCTAGCAGACATCTATCACGTTCAATAGCAATGCAAAGTTTATACGAATGGGATTTTTCTGGTAAAAAACCAAAGGACTTGGAAAAGATTGTTGAAAAAAATATTAAAGAATTTGGACCAGGGCTTGAAGATAAAACTTTTGTTTGGCAGTTGATAAATGGAGTTATTTCCAAGATCTCTGATCTTGATAAGATTATCGAAAAGGCAGCTCCTGAGTGGCCAATTGACCAGATAACTATTATTGATAGAAATGTTTTAAGAATCGGGCTTTACGAGTTATTATATGGGAATAAAGAAGAAGTTCCTCCAAAAGTAGCTATAAACGAAGCGATTGAGTTAGCTAAAACTTTCGGAGGAGAAAGCTCGGGTAAGTTTATAAATGGCGTATTGGGGACAGTATTAGAAAAGTAATATGAAGGATTTTTCGCAGCTTGAAAAGAAATTAAATTTAAAATTTAAAAATAAAGATTTATTGACCCAGGCTTTTGTTCATCGGTCTTTTTTAAATGAAAATCCTGATTTTAAGCTTTTTCACAATGAAAGATTAGAATTTTTAGGAGATGCAGTATTAGAACAAGTCGTTACAGAATATTTATTCCGTAATTACCCCAAAAAATCAGAGGGGGAGTTGACAAGCTGGCGAGCAGCTTTAGTAAACGCTAAGATGCTGACAAAAGTTGCCAGAAACCTGGGTTTCAATGACTTCCTTTTACTTTCCCAGGGAGAATTAAAGGAAAAAGGAAAAGCTCGTCAATATATTTTAGCTAATACTTTTGAAGCATTTGTTGGGAGTTTGTATCTTGACCAGAGATTAAATTCTTGCAAAGATTTTATTGAAAAACATCTGATAAAAGAGCTGTCTCATATTATTGAAGCAGGCCTTTTTAGAGACAATAAATCTCAGTTTCAAGAAGAAGCCCAAGAAAGAGTAGGAATTACACCTATTTATAAAGTTTTGGAGGAATCCGGGCCAGATCATGCTAAAGACTTTGTAATTGGTGTTTTCTTAAACAAAGGTTTAATAGCAAAAGGGAGGGGTTCTTCAAAACAAGAGGCAGAAGAAGCAGCAGCCAAAGAAGCCCTAAAAGTAAAAAAATGGTAATAATAATTTAGTATATTTATGCTTCGTATTCGTTTTTTTCGAGTCGGTAAAAAAAAGCAACCTTCTTTTAAGATCGTGGTTACGGATAAAAGAAGGCCACCGAGCGGTGGTCGTTTTGTGGAAGAAGTTGGATTTTTGAATCCTCTCACTAAAGAAAAAAATCTGAAAGCAGAACGAATTAAATATTGGATCTCAAAAGGCGCTAAGCCGTCTGACAGTGTTTACAACCTGCTAATAAAAGAAAAAGTTTTAGAGGGTAAAAAAATTCCTCTTCATAAAACAAAAAAGAAGAAAAAAGAAGTAAAAGAGGAAATTAAAAAAGAAGCCAAAGAAGTAAAGAAGAAAGAAATTAAAGAAGAAGTTAAACCTGAAGAGATTAAACCCGAAGAAGTTAAACCTGAAGAAAAAAAAGAAGAGAAGCCCAAAGAAAGCAAGCCAGAAGAGAAAAAAGAAGAAGCAAAACCCGAGGAAGCAAAAGAAGAGACCAAAGACGAAAAACCCAAAGAGACAACTTAAGGGGTTGACCTGACCCTTCACCTTTAGCCAAAGGTGAAAGGGTTGACATAATTTTTAGGAAGAGTATAATAGAAAATAGTAGCTTTTATTCTTGTTAAAACCTATTCTCTGAATGATAGAGAATCTAGCCCTCACAAGTTTTCTTTTGAAAACTTTGGTGGGCAAGGTAGATAGAAAGGTCGGGCTACTGTTTAAAAGAAAGTATGAAATCTCCAAATTTGCTTTGCAAATTTGGATGAAGACATTTATGGCAAAAGCAGACACTGACAAGGAATTCCTTGAGTTTATTATTAAAGCGCTGGTTGACCACCCAGAAGACGTCAAAATTGACAGAAGAGTTGACGAGATGGGAGTTTTACTTACTTTAAAAGTAAATCCCGAAGATATGGGTCAAATTATTGGTCGAGCCGGTTCAACTGCCAGAGCTATTAGATCTTTAGTTCGAATTGTTGGCTTAAAAAATCATGCCAGAGTGAACTTAAAGATTGAAGAGCCAGAAGGTGGCAGAGTAACTCAAGACAAGAAAGCTTCATCTGAAGGATTAGAAGATTTGAAGCTATAATCCTTAACTCAGATTTATCTTTTTAGAGAACAGTGCTACAATATCTTTGATAGCACTGTTTTCTTTTTTTTATGCCCCGTAGAGAAATTTCGACTGCTGCGGGGCAGCAAAATAAATAATAATTTGTCGCTTAATTCTAAAAGAATTACAAGGAGCGGAGCGACTGGTTTGTAATTCTTCTACGGGGTATGATTAAATTTGACATAATTACAATATTTCCCGGGATTTTTGACTCTTATTTTTCTGAGAGTTTGATTTCGCGGGCTGTGAAGAAAAAATTAATAAAAATAAATATCCATAATTTAAGAAATTGGGCTTTTGACAGGCACAAGACCGTTGATGACAGACCTTTTGGTGGAGGGCTTGGAATGGTAATGAAAATAGAACCCATTTTTAAAGCTGTAAAAAACCTTCAAAGAAAGAAAAAAGAAAAAACAAAAGTTGTCTTATTTACTCCTCGCGGCAAAAAGTTTAATCAAAAAATAGCTTACCAGTTTAGTAAGCTGGATCAGTTGATCTTGATTTGCGGAAGATACGAAGGAGTTGATGAAAGAGTGGCTAAACGCATTGCTGATGTTGAGTTATCAATAGGGGATTATGATTTAATGGGCGGAGAGCTGCCGGCAATGGTAGTAATAGAAACGGTAGCAAGATTAATTCCAGGGGTTTTGGGGAAACCTAAGTTGCTGAAAGAACGAATTACAAAGGAAAAAGGGTTTATAGAGTATCCCCAATATACCAGGCCGGAAGTATTCGTGCCCTCACACCTTTTAAAAGGTGGTGGGGGTGAACCCAAAAAGGGCAAGAAGTGGAGAGTTCCTAAAGTGTTGCTCTCAGGCAATCATAAGGAGATTGAAAAATGGCGAAAGAAACACAGAAAGGTTATCTCGTCCTGAGCCTGTCGAAGGATTGAAAAATAAATAATTTGTGATAAAATAAAAACTACTAAAAAATTGGGTGCGTAGTCCCATAGGGGGTGGGAGCAGTCTGTAAAACTGTTGTCCGTAAGGGCCCCGTCGGTTCGACTCCGACCGCACCCACAAGAGGCCAGGATAGCTCAGGTGGTTAGAGCGCGTCATTGGTAATGACGAGGTGGTGGGTTCAACTCCCGCTCCTGGCTCAAAAACATGGCAAAAAAGAAACCATTTACTAAACTTCAGTGCCAGGAATGCAAAAGAATTAATTATTATACTCACAAGTCAAAAAAGATGGTTGAGGAGAAATTAGAATTGAAAAAATATTGTAAATGGTGCAAAAAGCATACAGTTCATAAAGAGATGAAGAAGTAAAAAAGGGCGTTGACTAATCGACAAACCGCCGATATTATAAACCAAAGAATATGAATCCACAAAATTTTAATTATTTTGAAAATAATAGCTCTTACCGGTATTTTTCGAACTATTCAGGAAAAGATAGCTTTTCGTTTAGTTTATTAAGAAATAATATTGAAAATGAGCAAAAATTTATGGCCGACGAGGTGTTAATACCCGCTTCTAGAGTTATTGATATTGAATTACTAAATTCTGGTACTGGGAATATAGTTGTTGTTGATAACAATACAAACCTCCGTGATTATGAGCACACCTCTTTTTTTACAGTAAGTTCAGTTGATCGAGAATCTGTAAATACCCTTTCTTCGAAAAGAAACGTTTGTCGCTGTAGTGATTTTTTCGAACCAACTGCTTTGGCTTCAGAGTTGGCAGGGGAGATAGTAGCAGTAAATTTTATTGATAGTAGCACAAAGAAAATATTAGCATCGACTACATTAGCCTTTGAAAAAACATTTGATAATCATCGTTGTATCTGGACTTTTACCAGCTCTCAAGGGTTTTCTATTAAAATTAAAGATAGATTACTTCAACCTAATAATAATGAAAATAGAGAATTAGCCGACCTTAATCTATTGGCTTTAATGTTTTCATTTTGTTCGGCCCTACATCTACCGGAAATACAAAGAAGAAAAATTAATGGCTCGAAGGAGAAAGCATTTAGAGAATCCTTAGACACTTTTAAAAAATATAAATTTAAAAAGTATAAATAATATGGATCTAAAAGAAAAAATTAAAAAAATTAGGCCATCGATTATCGCCATCGGTTTTCGTCCAGAGCCGGATACAGAACCAAATAAGATCACCATAATCGGTAGCGGTTTTTGTATTAGTGGCGATGGAAAGATTTTAAGCTCTGCTCATCTTTATAAGCAATTAAAATCAGAACAGATAGGTACCCTAATAGGAATGGTAGTAGTAAAGCAGGAAGCCAACGGGATAAGTCATTACAAATGGCTTCCTCTTAAACTATTAGAAAAAAAAGATAAAGATGATGTGGCTCTTTTTCAAATAGAGGAATATGAAAACACTTTACTCAGTAAGTTAGAATTAGGTGATTCAGAAAATATTGAAGTGGGTGAAGAAGTTTATTTCATAGGTTATCCTTACGCAGCTCAACTTATTAACGATAAGTTTGGAGTTACTCTTATTGTGAATAAAGGAATTATAAGTAATGTAAAAAGAGACGGGATTGATCCGAATCATAAAAAAAACTGGTTTATTGTTGACGCAATAAGTAATCCTGGAAATAGTGGATGTCCTCTTATAGACACGAAGAGTAATAAAGTTGTTGGTATTATGGCTATTTCTTTCCGTATAAAATCCAGAACAGTTGATAATCTCGATATTAGAGAACCGATGCACATTTGTGCCGCAAAACCTATAAATTTAGCTAAAGATCTATTAAAATAATTTGGTAGGTCATCTTATTATAGATCGCCGTAAAATCCGTTATTGATTTGAAAAAATACTGTAAATGGTGTAGCGTCAAACGCGACTACCGAGTTAGACTCGGTGCAGGCGACATACCCTACATAAGGAAGGGAAGAAGTGATGTAATAAAAAAGCACCTGTTAATTGAACAAGTGCTTTAGAAGCAAAGAGCTAAAAGTCCTTTAGGCTGCCTGGAGTGTCTTGAATACTTTTGCTTTTTTACGGAGACGCTCAAAGTTAAAGTATTGCCAGCCGATATAGTCAGGATGTTCTGCTTGCATCTTTTTCATAAGTTTGTAGGCGCATACAGGACAGCAGCCGAAACCACCTGATTGTTTGATATAGATCCGTCCACAGGGACATCTTTCTACTATTTTCAATAACTGTTTAATAGTAGAAATATTAGTGAAACCCCAGTTTCTCACTATCTCCAACAATCTGTTTAACGTCTTTTCCGGTACTCTTTGTTTCCACCTTTCGTCTATTTTAATTTCTGTTTCTTTTCCGCATACCCTTCTTCTTCTGCGTGCCATAGTTTTTTCTCCTTTTAAAAGAACTATTCATTTTTCTAGAAAATTTCACTACTTGTATTGTAATATATCCACAGAATTCATCAAGGTTTTGTGTATCTGATTTGAAAAAATTCTGTAAATGGTGCAAAAAGCATACTTTACACAAAGAGATGAAGAAGTAAAAGAAAGAAAAAGCCGCTGAAATTTATATCAGCGGCCGAAAAGAACAGATATGCCCCGTTACGCAACTTCTTCTCTTAGTTCGCCATTGTCGTAGTATGATGAGCGATGAAACTTTTTGATAAAAGGGAAGAGACGGCTTGACCAAAGAAACTCTCGGCCTTTCGCTGTTATTTCATAGTATCCATCGGTTGTAGCGACAACGAAGCCTGTCTCAATCAAATCTTCAAGGGCGCTTTCAAGCCCATCTTTATTAAGTGCAACTTCATCCCCCAACTCAGATTGCAGACGACTCAGTAAACCATCGAATGAAAAATTACCAGAGCCACCCAGCAACAATAACGTTATAAGATTTGAAATTTCCATTGGAACACCTCCTTATCTGAATTTGGATTTGTTAAATTACTATTTTTCTGGTATTAATATATCATACTGATATAATCTGTCAAGGGTCCGTAGTTCAACTGGCAGAACGCTGGTCTCCAAAACCAGAGGTTCCAGGTTCAACTCCTGGCGGACCCGCCGAATTAAAAGCGCCCCCGCCTTGGCGGGGGCGCTTTTTCCTTTTAATTTTCGTTAAAATAAGATAAAATATAGGTATGGCAATTCTTGAGATTAAAAAATTTAATGAGCCCGTTTTGAGAGAAAAATGCAAGAAAGTGGGAAAAGTTGATAAAAAGATAAAAAAGCTTATTGTTGATATAGCTCAAACAATGAAAAAAAACCAAGGAATCGGTTTAGCTGCGCCGCAAGTCGGAGTGTTAAAAAGAGCAATTATAGTTCAAACCGATTTAAGAGGTCAACGCATTTTAGGATTAGTTAATCCTAAAATTCTAAAAAAGAGCAAAGAAACAGAGACAGGCGAAGAAGGATGTTTGAGTTTTCCCGGTATTTTTCTGGAGATAAAAAGAGCTAAAGAAATAGAAATTGAGGGATTAGATATAAATGGAGAAAAGGTTAAAATAAAAGCCCAGGGGCTTTTGGCTCGGGTTTTTCAGCACGAAACTGACCACCTTGATGGGATTCTGTTTTTTAACCGGCTGAGCTTTATTAAAAAAATAGTATTTAAATTAAAACATCTAAAGATAAAACTATAAAATTGAAATGTCACGAGAACAGTTCTCGTGACATTTATCTCGTGACATTTATGGATTTAATTAATAGTTTAATTCAAGAAGGTTGGTTAAAAACCCCGGAAATAATAGAGGCCTTTTTTAAGATAAAAAGAGTTGATTTTATGCCAAAAGACATGAAGAATTTAGCTGAACATAATGGAGCTCTGCCAATCGGCTATGGCCAAACAATTTCGCAACCCTTAGTAGTTGCTTTTATGATTGAGCAGTTGCAGCTCCAAGCCGAAGAAAAAATTTTAGATATTGGTTCCGGCTCTGGCTGGACAACAGCTCTGCTGGCTCAGATAGTAGGTCCGAGAGGCAAAGTTATCGCAATAGAAATAGTGCCCGAGTTAAAGGAGTTTGGCGAGAAAAATGTAGCTAAATACAATTTTATAAAAAAGGGTATAGTGGAATTTATTTGCGTTGATGGGTCTAAAGGTTATAAAAAAGAAGCTCCTTTTGATAAGATATTGGCTTCTGCTTCTGCCGAAGAAGTGCCTCAATCCTGGAGAGAGCAGTTAAAGGTTGGGGGGAGGATAGTAACTCCGGTTAGGTCTTCAATCTGGGTTTTAGAAAAAAAATCTGAGGATGAATTTGAAGAAACCGAACATCCTGGTTTTGCTTTCGTCCCATTAATTCAAAAAGAAAGATGAAGTGTCTTTCAATTGTATTATTAATATTAATTATAATCGTTTTATTGGGCTGCCTTTTTATTTACCGGGGAATTTATTTACCAAAAGAACCTGGTTCAGCCCAGTTGGAGAGTTTTTTAGTTGAACAAGGAGAAGGAGCTGTGGAGATTTCAATTAATTTAAAAGAACAGGGGTTAATTAAATACAGCTCTCTTTTTAGGATTTATGCTCTAATTCAAGGAAAAGCAGAGAAGCTTCAAGCCGGAGAGTATGAATTATCTCCTGGGATGAATATTCCTGAAATTGTAGATAAATTAGCTTCAGGAAAAGCAATTAAAAATACAATCACTATAATTGAAGGATGGAATTTAAGAGATATTGGTGAGTATTTTGAAGAGAAGGGGATTGCTGCATCCGAAGAATTTTTTGGATTAGATGAAAAAGAAAAAAAAGATTCCTATTTCAGCCAGGAGTTTGATTTTTTGGAAGATAAGCCAAAAAATTTAGGATTGGAAGGTTATCTTTTTCCTGATACTTATGAAATTTTTCCCGGAGAAGAATTAGAGGAGATTATTAAAAGAATGTTAGATAATTTTGATAAGAAGCTAACCTCGGGATTAGAAGAAGAGATTGCCTCCCAGGGGAAATCAATTTTTGAAATAGTGATAATGGCTTCTTTAATTGAGAAAGAAGTTAGAACCATTGAAGATAAAAAAATTGTTTCTGGGATTTTATGGAAAAGGTTAAAGAATAAGATGCCCTTACAGGTAGATGCCACAATTACTTATATCACTGGCCGCAAGACCACAGAAATAACCAAAGAAGAACTTAAAATTGATTCCCCTTACAATACTTATAAATATAAAGGTTTGCCCTTGGGACCTATTTCAAATCCCGGGTTAGAAAGTATAAAAGCGGCAATATATTTTCAACAAACTGAGTACTGGTTTTATCTTTCTACTCCCGAAGGAGAGACAATTTTCAGCAAAACCTTGAAAGAGCATAACGCAGCCAAGGCAGAGCATTTAAGGTAGGACATTTTTTGGTAAAATGATATAATTAGAAGTGAGGGAGAAATACAAGAATAAATTTTTGTATTTCAACCGAACGAACAATTATGCAGCATAGCTGCAATAATGTAATATGGCAGGTAAAAAAATAGCAATGATTATTGCTTTTCGGGAGTTTCAGGACGAAGAGTATTTTATTCCAAAACAGATATTAAAAACAGCAGGAGCTGAAATAATTACTTCAAGCGCTTCTTTGGGAAAAGCAATTGGGGGATTGGGAGGTGAGGCAGAAGTCAATATTTTAATAAAAGACCTCAAAGTAGCAGATTACGATGCGATTTTGTTTATCGGAGGCCCTGGAGCTCAGAAGTATATTGATGACGAAGATTGTCATCAAATTGCCAGAGAAGTAATTAAAACAGGCAGGGCTTTAGGGGCAATTTGTATTGCTCCGATAATTTTAGCTAAAGCCGGTGTGCTTAAAGGGAAAAAAGCAACAGTTTGGAGTTCGCCGATGGATAAATTCGGGGTTAAAATTTTGCAGAGTTCAGGAGCAGCTTACCAGTCAGAACCAGTGGTTACTGACGGAAAATTAGTTACTGCTGACGGCCCTATGGCTGCTAAAAAATTTGCTGAAACAATAATTAATCTTCTTAACAAAAATGGCTGAGTTTAACTTTTTAGAAAATCTTCCATTAATTATTTTTACTTTGGCTTTTTTTGTTATTTTTGTTACATTTCTTTTTGGAGGATTTATTTTGTTAACTGCCGTTGGAGACATTCAGAAAATAGATAGAGGCAGAAGAATTTTGCTAAACTCTCTCTATGCTCTTTTTACAACCTTGCTAATTGCTTTTGTCTTCTTTTCGGTTACTTATTTGCTTCAAAGAGGGGATGTTTTCCGTCCGCCGGAAATTCCAGGAGAATTCCCTTCTTCTCCTGCCATTAATTTTCCTCCGTCTCCTCAATTTATTAAAATTGAGAAATATTACTTTACCGGGCCCTGGTTATTGAAAGAGTATGACTTTATTGAAAAACCTGCAGTATATGCAATTTTTTGTAAAAGAAACGAGGAATATGATATAATATATATTGGAGAGACAATAGGAGGAAAGAAACAGCTTTTAGTAGGGTATGAAGGATACGGGTGCTGGATGGAAAAATGCAATCACGAACTTAAAAACCTTTATTTGGCAATCTTCGAGATGCCATCAGAAAGATATAGTTCCGGCGATCGGAAAGAGATTAAAGAAGATTTAATAAATGAGCTTAACCCTTCTTGTTCTCCTTCCGAGTCTAATAATTTACAATGAACACTTCAATATTAGAAAAATTTACAATAGAAAGAAGCTTAATTTATATTTTAGTAGCCGCAGTTTTGATAGTTTTTGGATTTATATTTTATTTATTTTTTGGTCAGTTTTCAAAAAATGTAGAAGTTTTAACCCCTAATGGAGGAGAAGAATGGGAAATTGGGCAGACCTATGAGATTACCTGGAAATCAAGAGGAATAGAAAGGGTTGGCATTGTTTTGTTTAAAGAGAATGAACCAAAGTGGATTGCCAAAAATGTTAGCGCTGGATTGGGAAAATATGAGTGGGAGATTTATCCTGGCCAGGAATATAGAGACGGCTATTGGCTTGCTGTTTTTGAATATCCTTGGCAAAAAGGAAACGAAATAGATTACTCAAATGGCTCTTTTGCAGTTACTTTTTCAGAGCTTATTAGTTGCGATGCTTTATCTACTGAAAATGAGTGGCTCTATCTTCCGAGCGATCTGCCGGATTTAAGACGAGTTTTTATC
>JABUBK010000339.1_pt1 | contig 11233 bp, 21 predicted proteins | sample 7332671 | NCBI WGS metagenome assembly JABUBK01 (sample SAMN07256342, study PRJNA390944) | subsurface metagenome | isolation source: Methane hydrate marine sediment | place: Pacific Ocean: Eastern North Pacific, ODP site 1244 | collected 2002
CTTCCAAATCTATATCCAATTGATTTGTTGTTGCATGGTATTTTAGTAGAAAACGAAGCAGATGTAATGAATCTTAAATTACAGGATAGTAAGAAGTGGAATTATATCGACAATATGAATTTAAATGAAGTCTATACTTTAGATATGACATTAAGGTTTAGAAATCGGTTAATTAAATTTGCTCAAAATAGTAATATTGAGTTAGTGGATAAGTTTAGCATTAAAAGAACAGGTGCGGATTTTGGTAGTGATTATTTATTAAAGAAAGTAGGTAAAATAACAAAACAAAAATCAATTAAATAAAAAAATTCTCCTGTGCCGGGATAAATTTTTTTACTTTTTTTTTTATTTTAATTTTCATAAAAAATATTAAATTTTAAATTTAAAAATTTTTTCATTTACTTGATGAAAATTTTTCTTTTGAATAAAGAAAAAAATATTTAATCTGTTTATGTTGCTTTAAGAACTTCTAAAAGTGTTTTTGCTCTTTTTTTTGCTTTATTAACTGTTCCATGAGGCATTTTCATATATGCTGTCGGGTTAAGTAAGGGATATAAGGCGTCAAATTGGTTAGAATAGTCAATAAAATATTCCAATTCGGTTTTATTTATTATTTTATTAATTTGATTAAAAATTGCGCCTATTTTAAACCCAATTAAATTAATATTTTTTTTATTTGGTTTTTGAAAAGTTTCACTCATTTTAATCAATTTTTTTGGTTTTGTAGTATTTATAGTGAGTTATTAATTGTCTTGGAACTGTAAATCTCATAAATTCGTATTCATCTAATTTTTGAATAGATTTAATAGGAAACCAATTTTTTATTGCAAGTAAATCTCTTTCACCATGCACATAAAATGATAAAACATGTTCGGATTCACTTGGAATAGAAAGATGTACTTGTGCGGGGCGTTGGCTAATTGCGATTAATCCACATTTTCTAAGCGCACCTTGTAATAAATATGTTCCAAAATTTGGCGCGACATCATATAACATTCCATGTTTTGGGACAACTCTACCTATTTCGTCAACAACAAGAAAGCAATTTCTACGATTAAACATATTTTCAGATAAAAATTCAAGAATACTCAAAAAACCTTTAATTTCGTAGTCATTGTATTCTATACGATTAATACGATAACATCCTTTTGAATTTTTATTTTTTAGTTTATTAAAAGGAAGTGTTGGTAAATCGTATTCATCTTTTACATCTAACACCACTATTAACATGATTTTTGCTAAGTTTTTCATAAGTTTATCGGCTAAAAATGTCTTTCCTGTTTGTGTCATTCCGAAAATGGTCATTCTCTGACCAGGTTTAAGTATATTCAGAGTGAATCGTTCTTTTTTGGTTTTATCTTTATTTTTATTGTTGTTCGTTGTTGTTTTCTTTTTTGTTTTCATCATTTTCATCACCTTTTAAATTTATTTTCAAAATTCGAGGGAATATAATTTCGATTAATGCAATTATGAAATTGTTGGTTGCGTCACCAAAACTTAAATATTTTATTAACCATTGAATTATTTTTGAATCCCAGTTTTCGAGAATTAGTTTTACAATTGAACTTTTTAAGTTTTCTTTTTCTTCTTCTGTGAGTATTTCAATTTCAAATTTTATAAAGATTTTATTTGTTAATAAAAAAGGGGGTTTCATTAAAAAATCTATTAAAGATGAGGTGACTTTTGTTTCAGATAAAGAAATTTGTTCTGTTTTTATTTCAGATGGTTCATTTGAAGTATATTTTTCATCTGCTTTTTTAACAATTTGACCAAGTTTTTGTTCTTTTATCGCTTTATCAAGTGCGGTAAAAATAAGTTCAGTCTTTTTTTCTTTGGGGGCGTTCTCAACTTCATGTGTTGATTCAGATAATGAGATTGTACCTTCATTATTATCTTCCAATTTAAACACATTTTCATTGTACCAATGAAAAACTTTCGTCTATGTAGTGAAAATATACATCCATTCATTTAAATATGCCTATCTATATTAATTTAGTAATTTATAATCAATTTTAAAAAAAATAAAAGTGAAAAAAAATTTCTGCAACAACCAAAATCACAAAAGAAGTTAAAGAAGCCAAAAAAAAGGTCACCTCTAAAAAACCTTCAACTAATCCTTTAATATCCGCTTCATTAATAGGGGGAGGCGCAATTGGAGGTAAGTTGTTAGATATTGGAATTAAAAAAGGATTTGAATTAATTCCTGGAGGTCAAAATTTTAGCGATTCAGTTATTGCTATAAATCTTGCAAAATCTGGAATTGGTTTAGCGATAGCATTAAAAACCAAGAATCCATATTACAAGTTTCCAGCACTTGGAATATTGGCGCAAGGATTAACAAGTTTAGCAGAACCTTTAATTGATTTATTATTTTCAAAATTAAATCTTGGGAGTTTATCAGTTAGTGTAAAAGATGTAAGTCTTGAAGCACCTGAAACTGATTATATTCCCTGGTAAACATAAAAAAAAGTGAGAAAAAAATATGTCAGATGAAGCAATACAAGAATTATTTAAGCCAAAACTTCCCTATGTAGCAGAGGGAAACCTTAATGAAACTTTACCTGTCGCAGGTATAAGTAAGATTATTATTAAGCATAATGAAGGAACACCAGGTGGTGGTAGTTATGTCGCAAATACTGCAATTGAATCTATTTTAATCAGAGTTATGAATAAGGATGCTATCAACTTTGGAGGAGGCACAGGCATTGCGGGACAAGTAAGCATGGGAGTAGCTGTTTTACGGGAGATATATCTACAAAAGCATCATGTAAATATGGATGACGAATCATTTGTAATTGAACTTCCTGATGCACTTCCAAAAAATGTTAAAGTTCAATTAATTGTAAAAATGGCATCTTTAGCATCCATGGGGGTAACTGGAAGTTATGATGGAACTTTTGATATAATTTATGAGCATGAGGATAAAATCAAAGGAAGAGTTATTGTTCCTTATATTACATGGGGGGAATGGGGATTTGGAACTGATATAGGAGATTTAATTAGATTTCTTACAACATTATCTTTTAGATTACGCTTACTTGTTTTGATTACTCATGATAATAATACACTTAGCGCGACTACATACGAAACTTTGAAAATAAGTTTTCCAGGTAAACCAATTTTTGAGGGTGCACTGGCGGAACTTAAGGCGCAACATGAAGCAAAATCTAAATATGCTTTAAGTACGGGGATTTTCATGAAAGCATGGGGTAAAAAAGGTCTTAAAATTCCTACTGAATCAATGAAATTTAATTTTTACGAATCCGACGCAGGAACTGATAAAAAGGTTTATTATTTGGCTATTTGCTATTAATTGTTCTTAATGCCCATTAGAATAATTAAAAATTTTATTTATTAAAAAAGAAATTAAGGAAAATGGGAATTTTCATGAATGAGAAACAAATATTACTTCAAATTTTAGATTTATTAAAAAAGAATTTTGAGAAATTTAATTTTAAAAAAGAACTTCCTGGTGTTGGTTCAAAAAAACAGTTAGTTTATTATTATAATTCAAAAAATAAAATGTGGACACCTTTTAAACATGAAGAATTAACGATAAGAAAAGCGCTTGGTTATTATTTTGCAAATACGCCAGAGAGTTTAGAGTTAGATGGTTGGTCGCCTTTAAGAATCAATGAAAAAGGCGAGTTAGTTGTTGAAAATTTAGATAATATTATAACTAAAAATACTGAAATTGATACGGTTTTGGATTTAATTAAAACTGCGGTTGATGCAATTAAATTACAAACCGATAAATTAGCATTTACAGGTGCAAATTCTACTTTAATTGTTCATGAAACAGTACCTACTTAAATAATTATTTAAAAATAATTGATAAAAATGGCTAAAAAAAAGGTTGGTAGACCAAAAAAACGAGGTAAAAGCAAAACAACCCGCGTTAGAGTTAAAGGTTATACCCGAATAATTGCTGAGTTTAATGGGGTTGCCAGAGCTCACGCAAAAAGAATTAGAGTTAAAGGTTATACGCGCAAGAAACCAAAAAAGCGCAAAAAAACCAAAAAAGCGTAAGAAATAATGAAATCTGAATATTTTTTAATTTTAATTTCGATAGGAATTATCGGTTTTATTATTTTATATCCTAAAATTAAAGAAAAACTTTGTGAGATTATTTTAAGTTAATATGGCATACGAATTTTTGAAAAAATTGTGTATTTCCGAGAAAGGAAAGGAATTAGAAAAGATTTTAGACCAAATTCCTGACCAGGACAGAAAAGACCAATATTTTTATGAATATATTAGTGAGCAATGGAAAGCCATGAGTAAAATGAAGGAAATGCAGGACTTCATGTTTGACGCTGATAAAAACCTTAAAGTTAATGTTTCAGAAATTCCAATTCTTGATATTAATCCTATTGATATTGAATCGGAAAATGAAAATTTAAAATATTATATTACTTCCGTTTATACAGGTGATGTAAGCACACATGAGATTAACCTAAATTTCATAGCCAATCAAATCTATGTTAGTTTTCACGTAGCAAGTGGAATGGACAGACATATTTTTATAGCCAATAAAGACCGACCCGTTAATGAAAATTGTTCAATAAATGACCCAAATTATACTCATTATAAATATAAGGATATACTCTGCCCAGCATCAACTTATGATAGTTATGTTATAGATATGGAAGATTTTGAAGGTATGAATTACTTTTTAGATGGCGGGGATGGTTATGCACAATATAGATTTTTTTTTTTTAATAAAAAAATATCGAAAATATCCAACCTTATTTATAGCGATTTTTGGAATGATATTAAAAACATTGCGCCAAGTAAAAATGCCATTTATGATAAAATAGAAAGTTTAAGTTATACAAAATCTACATCATTTCAATATACGGGAAACGGAAATGAACGAAGCTTCAATCTTGAAGTAGATATTCAATATGTTTCAGTTTTACACGGCGGAAATTATGCTTTTATGTTTACAACTAAAGAATTTAGTAATGGCGGATGGAAAGATATGTATATTACTGTTGCTCAGCACGGAACTAATATCGATATTAAAATTGATGGGACAACCGTTTATCTTAAAAATAATGCTAACGATAACGGTATAGCCTATTATGTTTTTGCCATTATGATGTGAAAAAATATGAGATATATATTATTAAATAAGGATAATAAGATAATTGATAAGTGTAGTGGGTTAGAGTATAGAATCCCTAACCCAGATATTCCAAATTCAGAATATTTTCAAACAGATAAAAAGGATTTGAGAATAAATGATACTTGGGATTTTAAATTAAATGATTCTTTAAGAGATTCGCCTTTAAGATTAATAGAACCAGAAAAATCGGAAATTGAACTGATTAAAGAAAGATTAGATTTAATAGAAAATAAATTAAAAATAAAAGGTTAAATAAAAATGTCAAAAATTGCAGGAATTGCAGGTATCGTCAAATATGGTGTAATTGGCGGTATTTTTGCAGGTATTAGTTATGTTGCATATAAAATTTGGAAAGAATTTGAAAAAGCAAAACCTCCAGCAATAGATGAACCATTCGCAGAAATTCCTGAGGGACATGGTTTAGTTGTTCAATACAAAACTATCTATGTTGGCGCATGGATAGGTTGGTTATTTCCAATGACTAATATTATGAACACTAAATCAGAATTTATAAAACATTTAGAATGGGTTAGAGATACCTTTCCAAAAGAAATGAAAGTAGTTGAATGTTATTGTATTATGGAAGATAAATATGAACACTATCTTGGTGTTGCATATCAGATTTTGAATTTTTTAGATGATTTACCTGAAACAACTACAATTTCAGAAAAACCAAAAGCGCCAAAATATCCTCCAATTATTTTAGAAAGTGGGGAGTTGTATCAACCAGAATGGGCAATAACTCAGGAAATTTATGACCAAAATATAGTAGAGAAAGAAGCATACGAAGAAGTAATTGAATCGATTATTACAGCGATACCTGAAGAATCTCAATATGCAGTTCTTAAACTTACTGAAGCGGAAATTAGAGAGCAAGAAGGCGCAACCAGTATTTTAGTTTTTGAACCAGAGCCAGAACCCATTATAGCGCCTATTATAGCGCCAATACAAGAAATAGTTAAACCAATATATGATATTATAGAACCAACACCAGAACCAATAAATATTATAATATCAGAACCAAAACCAGAAATTGTACCTGAAAAAATATGGAGATTGATGTAAAATGTCAAAAAATAAAAAAATAAATGTAGATAATAATCTAAGTTATAGAGAGAAAACTCAATTACCAATTCTTAATATGCGCCAATTAACAGTTTTTAATTGCATGTTAATATATACTATTATTTCGGCATTATATCCATTATTATTAGGCGAAAGAATTAATCTACCATATATAATGTTTGATATAGTTTTAACAATATTTAGTTATTTGGGTATTATGTTTCTTAGGTCTACTGAACCTAAGTTGATACAAGACACTTCCCTATCATCTACATTTCAAATATTTTTTCAACAATTAACAGACGCTTTTTTTAAACAGAAACAAAAAAACAACCCTGTTGAATTTATGAGTTTATTTGAAAAAATAATAATTTGGAGTATTCGAGGTTGGGATTTATCTAATCAAGACGAATTACAGAGCGCAATTGAATATTGGAATACAAACATGGAAAATTTATTAAAATAATTTTTCTTTTTTTACTTCTTTAAAAATATAAATTTTGAATAAATTAATTGGAAAAAAAGGTTTTTTATTAGGTGAAAATTAAATTTTAATGCAAAAATTTTATATATTTGGTAAATCATTTATCATTCAGAATTCTAAATTAAAATTAAAAAAATACGCGGTGATTGAATGGTAATATTTATTACATTATTATACCTTAATTATAGTTGACATCTACTAAAATAGATGTTAGGGAGGTAAGGCTAATGCCCTCCACCGTGGGGCAACTCCTTCCTTCCGCTTCTACTAAATTCTTATCACAACATAAAGAACTTCTCAATTTTAATGCTTATTTTAATTGGAAAATCCCAAGACATGGTTATAAAAGAGATGGATGTGGTTCAATTACGAAAAAAGCAATTGTTGGTTGTAAAAAACATTATAAATTACAACATAAAGTTATTGTTTATAGTTGTTTTAGACCACAATGTCCTATTTGTGGTAGAAAATGGGCGTTAAGGGAAGCCAGAAATGCCACAGATAGAATATTGCATGGTTTGCAATGCTTAAAAAAAAGTGGTGTTAAAATTCATTCTATCAGGCATATTGTTTTTAGCCCACCACAAGAATATGCTAAAAAAATAATTTCTACTTTAGAGGGTTTTAGAAAATTAAGAAGTAAAGCGATAAGGTTGGCTAAAAAATGCGGTCTTTATGCAGGTTGTGTCGTTTTTCATGCTCATAGATTCGATAAACATAATAAAGAATGGTATATTTCGCCCCATTTTCACTTTTTAGGTTTAGGATATTTACAACCAAGCGATGAATTTTATGAAAAAACAGGTTGGATTTATATGAATTATAAAAAGAGAAAAACCCTTTTGGGAACTATTTTCTACGAATTAACCCATTGCGGTTTATGGGTTGAGAATAATATCGTTAAACATCATACATTAATTTGGTTCGGCGAATTTGCATATAATATTTTAAGAGTTGTAAAAAAAGAGAAAACATATTTTCCGATTAAATGTAAAATTTGTAAAAAACCATTTTTTGAAATAAAAAGTGGATTTGAAATTAAGGAAAAAAAAATTAGTAATTCAAAAATTAAAAATAAGGCTATTTTTACAAGTAAACCAGAATTTGGTCATATTTATTATAATCAAATTGTTGTAAAGACCTATTCGTATAAAAATAAGATTTATGGCAGTTTTCAAACAATATTAGACTTTAATCAAACAGCATTAGATTTAAATGGCGAATATGGTTGATGTAAGTGGAAAATAATCTAAAAATATATATTAGAAAAAAAGGACGCACCAGAGAATATTACATACAAGATTTGAGAAATTTCTGGCATTATATTTTGGAAAAAAAGGTAAATGGTAAATGGGAAAAAATACAAGATATTAATTTATTTATAAGAGATTTATAAAACAAATCGGGAAGTCAAAAATGAGTTATGAATGTGATTTATGTGGTAAAATCTCAGTAGAAAAATATGGACAATGGTGTAATGAATGTCAAGAAAGAGAACATGAATTATCTATGGAAGCAGATGCCCTATTCTATAATTCCATGCGTTTATGTATGAGATGTCAAAATCTTTTCTCTGAAAATCACTGTATAATATATTCTGGAATGCCAAATTATTTTTTTAGAAGAAAAAATAAATGTAAATATTTTGAAGTATTAAAATGGTGAGAAAAAATGAAAAAAATAAGATTTGGTGTTCAATTAACTATAAAACAATACATAAATTTTGAAAACGATATACATGCAATTGAATTAATTGATTATTTTGAATCTTGCATAGGTTTAGACCAATTAATTGAAACTTCAGGATTTTTTCATGAAAATTTAAAATTATTTATTGAAAAGAAATTAAGGAAATTGAAATGAAGCGTCCTAAATGCCCTGTTTGTTCTGAAGTTATGTATACTGTTTTTATTAAAAAGAATGGTGGAAATCATATTAAAGTAGGATATTATTGTAAATTTTGTGATAAAATATATAGAGAAGTGTTTATTGGATTAAAAAAAATAAATTTGAAAAGGGGTTGTAATTGGATTTTAAGTTAATTAAAGTTGGCAATGGAAATAATAATTATCCCGGTAATTTTGCAAAAAAAGAATTAAAGATTATTAAATATAATTCAATAGGTCGTATAACAAACCTTTTTTCTGGAGATTCCAAATTTGGACATTTTAGAATAGATTTTAATAATAAAAATACAACCCATAATCAAGACGTTTTTAGTTGGTTAGAAAACTTAACAGATTGTTTTAAAATCTTTTATCAACAAACTGTTATAATTGACGCACCTTATAACCAGAAATTCGCAGATAAGTATCAGAAAATAGGAAATACACCAAAACAATTCATTATTTTTGCCGATACGAAAAATACCACAAAATTATTTGCTTTAATTAAAAAAAAATTAATCCGATAATTATAATTATAAAATCTTGGAATTTTTATGAACCTGCAGGATACAAAATAAAAAAATGTTTTTTATGTTATGCAGGTGGATTTCGAAAACCAACAATTTTAGAAATATTAAAAAAAAAAATTGATTTAAAAAAATTTATTTATTAAATTGAAAAATTCCCACAAAAAACGATAAAATTTTATCATTTTAATTCCTAAAAATAAGGATTATATATTTTAAGTCAAGAATGACGAATGGCCATCTTCATTTTTTTTTCCCACAAAATTATAAAAAAAAAAGGATTTAAATTAACTGCATTTCTATAAGAATATTTAGAAATTCAGTAATTATTTTATTTGGATAAACAAGGTTTCTATTCTTTTTGGGTACGGTCAGCGGTTAAGATTTTTACAAATCTTTTATGTTCCGATAATTCTTTAGTTTTACAATATTCTAAAATATTATTTTTAATTTCAGTTATTGATTTATATTTACTAATAGTAGGTTTTGATACTGGTCTTATTCTACGCTTTATTGGAGTAAAATCATTTATAGATTCAATTGGAATACTATTAGTATTACTAATAGTTATATTATCTTTACTATTAGTATCCTTTTTTAATCTAATCCAAACATTTTTTGCTTTACCAATTTGTTCGTATTTTCTTTCAATTTTATTTTCATTTTCTAATATCTTAAGCAATTTAGATAAATTAGATTTATCAATACCTGTGTTAAATGATAATAAAGTATTGGCTGTCCATTCATTAGTTAGATAATATATTATTTTGTCTTTATTTGTCATGATTTTTCATCCCATTTTTATATATTTTATTTACATGCTCAAGCGCACATTTATCACTACAATAATCATAACCTGTTTCAATACTACAAATATTATGGTTAATTATTTTATTTCCACAATTCGGACATTCTGCGTTGTTTTTCCATAATCCTTTTTGCTTTTTTATCCATTTATCTTTATTTGTCCAGGTCATTTTATTCATTTTTTTATTTTTAATTTAAAATTTAATATTCATACTATTAGTATCACTATTAGTATTTAAATCTCACTATTAGTATTTTCTAAAAAAATAAACTTCAGGAAAAATAAATTAAAAAAAAAAAAGAAACCAAATTAAAAAAATCTTAATTTGGTTATATTCGGTATGCTTCCAAATAATAAATATTAAATCAAGTATTTAAATTTTATTATTCACTCTTAATTTGGTTATAATCGGGTGCTTCCACTCCCCCCTTTAGGCGGGGCGGGGGGGGGGGTTGTGTGGTTAAAAAACTGTATCTCTGTCTTAACGATAAGTACAATTATAAAAGAGGTATTGTTATTAATTTCATAATGTTTAAATAGGTATGAATGGTATGAATATATTAATAATAAAAAAAGGTGTTTAAAATATGGAAAATCCTTATGAATTAAGAAAAAACAAAATAAAGGAAATAATGGCTATAATTGAGAAAAATGTTAAAGGTTATGACCAAATGCCTTTAATGTTTGATTGTAAGCATGAAATAGCATGTAATATTTTAGATTTTTTAAAAAAATAAAATAAAAAAATATTTTTTTGGTGTTATTTAAATTGAAAAAAGTAGAAATATGGGATAGTATCCATAAAGATTTAAGAATTGTGGCTTTAAAACAAGATAAAACCTTTAAACAATTAGTTAATGAAATTTTGAAACGATATTTACAAGATAGAGATGTTTTAGAGAAACATTTGAAAAAAAAATAGGTGTGTGTGTGTTTAATATTAAGAAAAGTTGTACAACCTGTAAATTTGGAAAATATCATGGCGCTTATATATATTATTGTAAATTAAAAAAGAAAAAAGTTTTGAGAATTAATTGTTTAAAATATGAAAATTGGTTAAATAGTATAAGAGGGGGTGAAAAAAAAAATGGGAAGTCTTAAAGACGCTAAAATTATAAAAGAGCAGAGACCTTTAGTTTTTAAGAAAGGTTATGAAATCGTAGTTTCATTAACTTCGTTAGATGAACCTGAATTGGTTGCTAAAATGATTATAGATAATGATGGCAATGAAAAAGAAGCAAATCTATATCCAATTGATTTGTTGTTGCATGGTATTTTAGTAGAAAACGAAGCAGATGTAATGAATCTTAAATTACAGGATAGTAAGAAGTG
>JABUBK010000340.1_pt1 | contig 11206 bp, 12 predicted proteins | sample 7332671 | NCBI WGS metagenome assembly JABUBK01 (sample SAMN07256342, study PRJNA390944) | subsurface metagenome | isolation source: Methane hydrate marine sediment | place: Pacific Ocean: Eastern North Pacific, ODP site 1244 | collected 2002
GCGACGAAGCAATCTCTTAATCGGCCAATTGGAGAATTAAAAAAATTGCAAATTTTTTTATAATCTTGTCTAGAAACTTCAAAATTTGGGAATAATATAAATAGAGAAGTATATAATGATTTCTATAAAAAGTTGAAAAAGGCAAACTATCTGAAAAGGATAGGGCGCAAAGTTGTGGGTCTAAGGTAATTTATTACTATGATTGCCAAACTACCAACTTTTATTTTATCTAAAGTCTCTAAGGAAAAAATAACCTCCTGATGGGAGAGTAATAAAAGGAAGTGATTGATTTAAGAATAATAAAAAAAACTGAGAAAGGTAAACTACCCAAAAGGGTAGAACGCAAAGTTTAGGTCTAAGGCACTCGTGGCTATGATTGCTAAACTACCGATTTTTTAAATGTATTTTTAATTATCAATTGAATGACTGGTAAACTGGCCAACCGGTTGACTGGCTAACCGAACAAGACTGGTAGACCGGAAGACCGGCAAACTGGTCGACTAAATAAAGAAAGGAGGAAATTTAAAATGATGTGGTTAAGAAAAAGTAAAAAAGGTTTTACCTTGATTGAATTGATGGTCGTAGTAGCTATTATCGGTGTATTAGCCCTGTTAGGATTAAGGCTTTACACTGGCCAACAGCAAAAAGCTAAAAATGCTATCGTTAAAGCTAATGCAGGAACAGTTCAAACTTTAATTCAGGCAGAATTGGCTGATGAACCAGTTGCTACCGTTAATACCGCAAGTTATTTGGATACATTAGTTTCAAATTCCGGTATAGTTAATCCTGTAACAGGTAATGTTCAGGGGGCTGACTCGAATTATGCCACAGGATCAGCTACAACAGCACCCGTTGCTGGTGATGATGGAGAAGTATTTGTGTATTATAGTACGGACGGAACTGGACAGTTTTTAATTAATGGTAATACTGCTGCTCCAGCTGATGAGAAAGTTTATGATACTGATTTAAGTGCAAGAAAATAGTCTTTTGAATAAATGATGATGAATATATAAGGCTCCACATACAAATTGTAAGTGGAGCCTTATATTTATAAAAAGTGTAAGCATAAAATTAGGCAAAAAAGAATATGTTTAAAAAATAATATTATAGGATAATTTAATAAAAATAATATGTCAGAAAATAAAGATATTTACAGAAAGACAATTCTAATAAATTTAAAATTATTAATATTATTAACACCTTTGTTACTATATAAAAATGTTGAATTTTTTTTAGCCAACCAAGAAGCTTGGCTAAAATTATTTGTAATAATCGGAGTAAGCTTATATTTATTAAAAATAATAAGAGATGAAAAATTTGTATTAATAAAAAATGAATTAAATTTACCTATCTTATTCTTTTTTTTAATAATGAGTATATCTCTCATAATAAGCGAACACTTAATAGTAAGTCTAAAAGACTATATAATTTTTATTTCATACTTTATAATCTATTTTATAATTATGAATATTATTAAAAAACAAGAAGAATTTGATTCGTTTATTAAATTATTCTTTATTACTTCATTTTTAGTGTCAATATATACTCTATTCCATTATTACGGACTCATACCATACTTAAAAGAATTAGGTCCAGTTATTTCAACTATTGGACAAAAAAATTGGACTTCGAATTACTTAGCTTTAATTTTTCCATTAATATTTTCCTATTTTTTATTAGAAAAAAATAAAAATACAAAAATATTTTACTATATAATTTTATCTATTGTTTATGCTACTTTAATGATCTGTCAGAGCCGAGGAATATGGATTAGTATTGGGCTAACTTTTGTAATAGGAATTTTTATTATTTTTAAGTTTAAACTCTTTGAAATCTTTAAAAAAAATCAGAAATTATTAATCTCATTATGTTTTATTTTTTTAATAATTACTACTATCTATTCCACTGATAATCCTTTGAATAGAAGTGTGATAACTGTACCTGAAAGAGCAATTTCGACTTTGGACGAAAAAGACCCTTCCATTAACACTCGTTTTTTAATGTGGAATACAACATTAAATATGATTAAAGATAAACCTATTTTTGGTTCAGGTATTGGTACTTTTAAGATAAATTATTTAGATTATCAAGCAGAGTTTCTAAATGATAACACAGGTTATATTAAATATTGGACGCATGCTCGCGAACCTCATAATGAATATTTACAGATATGGGCTGAGCTAGGTATAATAGGTTTGGGAATATTTTTATCAATTATTTTTATTTTTTGTAAGTTAACTATAAATTATTTAAAGAAAGAGAGCAGTGATAAAAAGAAAATAATTGTCTTTGGCTTATTTATGGGCATTACCTCCTTTTTAATTCACAGTCTTTTTAGTTTTCCCTTGCACATTCCCGCTTTAAGTTCAGCTTTTTTTATAATTTTAAGTTTATCAATTGTTTATATGAAAGATTTTAAATTTTCTATTTTTAAAGAGAAACAAAATATAAAAGAATTAAAATATAGTAAATTACAAATACTTCTCAGTGCAATAATTTTAGTTATCATTGTAATGGCTATTGATTCTTTGGTTGTAAAACCTTATATTTCTGAAATTTATTTTTATAAAGGGAGGAAGAATCTTTTAGAAGAAAATCGTGGTGAGGCATTATCGAATTTTGAACATGCTGAAAAACTTGATCCTTATAATGGAAAGCTTCTCCTATATTTAGGAGCGACGTATTTTAAATTAGATAATTATGAGAAAGTTGAAGAACTTCTAAATAAATCAAGAAGATATCATAATGATGAGAATATAAATAGATTTTTAGGCTTATATTATATGGAAATGGGTCAATATCAAAAAGCAGAGAAAGAATTCAAATATGCTATTTATCTACGTCCCGAATTTATTGAAGCTTATCATAATTTAGGTTATTTATATTTTATTCAAGAAGAATATAATGGTGCAATTGAGCAATGGGAAAAAATATTAGAAATTGATCCAAATTATATAAAAAATTATGTTATTTTAGCTAATTTAGGAATAGTTTATAATAAAAATAAAATGCCTAATAAGGCCTTAGAATATTTTAGTAAAGCTTTGCAATTAGTGTCAGAAGGTAGCCCTGTTATTGAAGAAATAGAAAAAGAGATATATATTATATACAAAAGGAGGTTGGATAATTAATATTAGGATGGATTCCAGTTTGCACGAGAATGACCTTGGTAAAGCGGGGCTTCACAGGGCAGGTAGAAAAGGAAACGGGAATGACGGACGATTTTGATAAAAAAATTACAACAACTAAAGTTTTTAATGGAGTTTTTTTGACAAAAATGCTAACATATGATATCATTAGTTAAAATATGATATCATTAGTTAAAATATGATATCATTAGTTAACTGAGGTTAACATTATGAGTACAAAAAAGTTATTAATAGGCTCAAGAATTCCTGAGTCAGTTATTAAAGAATTAAGAGAATATTGTAAATCTCACGGAATTTTAATGAATCACTTTGTTTCTGAAGCGATTAAAGCAAAATTAAAAAAAGTCAAAAGAAGCGAAGAAAAGTCAAAATTAGAAAAACTACCAATGAATTAAAGGATGTGAATAAAAATGTTGTTCAACAAGCGTGGCGTAGCTTTAATAACGATAATAATCTGGATTATTATTATCGGAGCAATAATTATTTATGCTCCCCGCCTTTACAATTGGTATGTTGAACAAGATAAGATAAGAATTATAAAATCAAATGTTGAATCTGTAGAGAATGAAATAAAATCAGAATTAATTAATAAACATCCTATATTAATTTGGAATAATGCAGATAAAATTATTAAATCCTTAAGCATCCAAAATCCTATCACCAAAGAACCTCAAATCAGAAATGGGTGGAGTAGTCCTGGTGATGTAGTGGTTTACTTTGATGGTGAAGATACTTTTACTCTCGATGGCATAGGTCCTGATGGTAATATGCTTCATTTAAATATTGTAATTAAGAAATAGAAACAGGAAATAAAAATAGAATAAGAGAGATTAAATGTACTATGGAATAGAGATTATTCTAATTTTCATATTAGGTCTGATAGTAGGAAGTTTTAGTAATGTTTGTATTTATAGAATTCCCAGAAACGAATCAATAATATATCCAGCATCTCATTGTCCTAAATGTCGTAGCAATATCTCACCAAAAGATAATATCCCTCTATTAAGTTATATCCTGCTTAAAGGCAGATGTCGTAATTGTAAAAGTAAGATATCTATACAATATCCTATAGTAGAATTTATAACCGGGTTAATATATTTAATAATCTATCTGATATATGGTTTAAACATTCAATCTTTAATTTATATAATTTTATCATCAGCTCTTATAATCATTACTTTTATTGATTTAAATGAGCAGGTTATACCCGAAGTAATATCTTTACCGGGAATAGTAGTAGGATTAATTTTAAGTTTTTTTGTTACTTATGTATCATTTATAAATTCAGCCTTAGGAATAGTTATTGGAGGAGGAATAATATTAGTTATTCGTTTGGCTGGCTCTTTAATTTTTAAAAAGGAATCGATGGGGATAGGAGATATAGAACTTGCAGCAATGATTGGTGCCTTCCTGGGATGGAGATATATCATAATGTCGCTTTTCTTGGGATTTTTTTTAGGAGCATTAGCAGGAATCATCTTAATTTTGTCGAAGATTAAAAGCAGAGAAGATGTTGTTCCTTTTGGACCATTTATTGTTTTAGGTTCATTTATCACCCTTTTATGGGGCGAAAAAATTATAACTTGGTACATAGGATTTTAAAATTAAGGAAATATAAATAGATATAGTATGAAACGAAGTAATAGTCATAGTAAAGGATTCACTCTTATCGAATTAATGGTCGTAGTAGGAATAATATCTTTACTGCTTGGTCTTGGCATAAACGGATTAGATTATTTGATACAATGGAATAAATTAAATACAGCAGCAGCACTTTTAAGCTCAGAATTAAAAAATACTCAATCAAGAGCATTTTACGAAGGGGTTTATTATAAGTTACAATTTTGGCCAACTTTAGATAGATACAGAATTTATAAGCAAACAGAATTATATAAAGATATACAATTAGAAGGTATAGATCTATTTAATACAAATTTTACGGATAATAATTTATATTTTTATCCGAACGGAGTTCCCGGTCAAGGCGGGACAGTTACTTTGAAAAATAAAAGAGGGAAGGTTCTTTATGTAATTATGACTCCGGTAACTGCGCGAGTAAGAATTAGCCCAGACCCTCCCGAAAATTGGTAAGTATTTACTTAGATGGTTAATTAGTTACTTGGTTAGTTAGTTGAGAGACGGATTTAATAAATAATATAAAACTAGCTAACCAGCAAACTAGCTAACTATGTAACTTAGTTGATTGGCAGACTGGTCGATCGGTAGTCCGGTAGACTTATTTTTACTATATACTGATTTTACTGTTTTTATTGGCTAAGAAGCTGAAAAATAGGGAATATAAACAATAAGAGAAGTTATACTGATTAACTTCTCAATTAAAAAAATATATTTGTCGAATGATGATAAAATTAATACAGAAATTATAAGTAAAAATAATCTGAAATATTCTTAATCTTAAGAATTTACTATATACTCGATACTCGATACTATCTTTTTTGACTGGCAGACTGGTCGACCGGTAGACCGGAAGACTAATTTTTACTATATGCTCGATGCTCGATACTATATACTGATTAGTACTGGTGGTGATATCCATGTCAATAATAAATAGAAAATTATATCAGAAAGGCTTTAGTTTAATCGAACTAATGGTTGCAGTAACCATTCTTGCTTTGGCAATATTCGGGATATTCCACGCCTATAGTGTCGGCTTTATGGGAATGTCCGATGCCCGAGACAGAACAGTTGCCACTAACTACGCCCGCGAAAAGATGGAGGAAATAAAAAATAAGTCTTTTGGGGATATAATAGGTGATCCTCCTGCTGATTCTCCTGCTGATATTCCAGGAACAAAATTTAAAAGAAAAGTAACTGTTGCAGATGAAGTTACAGATGAATTAAAAAAAGTAACTACTGTAATTAGCTGGGATGATAGAAATGGAATTCCCAAAGAAGTAAAACTTGAAACACTGATTTATAATAATGATTAGTAAAAAATTATGTCTAAAAATGTCTAAAGGTAATAAATAATATGATAAAATTTCTTTATATAAAAAAACAAAAAAAGTTTATACTCTTATATAATAAACAGCAGAGAGGATTTAGTTTAATTGAAATGATGGTAGTGGTAGTTATTTTAGGAGTAATTGTCTTAGGATTAGTGACTTTTTTTACCGGAGGAGCTAAATCCTGGGTAGCTGGGCAATCTCAATTAGAAGCACAAAGAAATGCCCGCCAGGCAATGGATAGAATGGTAAGAGAAATAAGGGAAGCTGCTGAGATAACAGCTAGTTCTACTACAGAACTCATTTTTAATACACCCTGGAAAACTGGAATAACTTATTCATTATCCGATAGGACTATAAATAGGAATGGTAACCCTATAATAAATAATGTTAGTAATTTAACTTTTACTTATCCAAGTGACTTAAGTAATTCAAAAATCCATATTTATTTAGAAGTAGATGTTGATAAAGATGGCAATTCTGATATAAGTTTAAATGCAGATGTTAATTTGAGAAATTATGGTTTATAAAACTTGTTAGACAGACGAGACGCCTGTCATACGGAATGGGTAAGCCAAGTACTAAAATTGGTGAATTGGGCAATAGGTAAATTGGTAAATTGACTAATTGGTCAATTTGAAGGAGTGATAAATATGAAAAAAAAGAATAAGAAAATTATAAATAATAAAATTAGAGATTTATTATCAAATCAAAAAGGAATGGCTCTTTTAACTACTTTAATATTTGTGTTTATTTTGGTTACTCTTGCCGTAGCCTTACTTATTATGACCGGCAATGATACTAAACTTTCAGCACTTCAACGTGATTCCACTAAGGCTTTTTATATTGCGGAAGCCGGGATTGAAAAAACATTATATATTCTGAAAAATGATTATGAGAGCGATCAAGATTGGAATACTGGTATTACTGGGCATACATCAGAGCCGGGAGATTTTGATGGAGGAACCTACACTGTTACTTTAACAATAATAGATTCTAATAATGTAACTATTAAGTCGAAAGGTGTTGTATATAATAAATCAACAAGATATGTACAAGTTGATGCTACAGTAGAAAGTCTATCAATATGGGATAACGCAATTTTTGCGGGAGCTGGCGCAAGTGGTAGAGTTATAAATGGTAATGTAGATATAAGAGGTTCGGTCCATCTTTTAGGCGAAGAAGGGGGAGAAGCAATAGACATTGAAGTAGAAATTGGAGGGACAGGAGGTTTTGGTAATAATTATGATGGGATGGATCCTGATTTAAGAAGTAGAATTACTGATCCTCCGACTACTGAACTTAATGAAGAAACAGGAGAAGAGGGTTTAGAAACTTTACATGCTGAACTTAGAGTTAAGCATGGTGACGTGAATTTGTCTGGCGCTGCTACAGTTGGAGATCCTGATATTTATGGAAATTCATATAAAGAAACATTTGATGGTGTATATATTAATGGTGATTTTGGAGGGAATAAAGGTGCAGATAATGTCTATTCAGATAATGGTACAGAGCAGCCTTATGATTTTGGGGAAGGAACCTTTGAGTTTCCTACATTAGATGATGATTATATTAATCCAGATGATGGAACAAGTACTCCTGGATATTCATATAAAAACCATTATGACGAAAATGGATTACTGATTACTGAATCAGTAATAGATTCTACAGTTAATGATTTCACTTATAGTGATGGTAAAGGAAATAGTATTGATTGGAAAAAAGATATAGCTGGTAAAGGTAAGCTCACTATTTCAGGTATAATAGTTATAAATGGAAATTTTAGTATTGGAAATAAACAAGAAGATCCACTTGGCTATATATATGAATATGCAGGTACAGGAACTATAGTTTCAAAAGTAGATATATTTATTCACGGTGATATACTTGCAGAAGGAATAGCTTCATTTCCTGAACATAATATCCTTGGCCTTATTGCTTATAACGATTTAAATTTTGCTACTGGAGATGGTGATAGTCAGTTAAAGATGATGGGTGCATTTTATGCTGAACAAAAGATTACAAGCTATAAACAAAACCAAATAGCAGGCACATTCGTTTCTAATTATTTTGATATGGGTACAAATGTTCCTTCTATTTATCAAGTACCTGATTTAGTAAATAATATACCTCCAGGTATGCCTGGTGCAAAAATAACTTATTCAATACATACTAGCAATTGGCATGAAGTTCATGATTGAGCATATTTTTCTGAATGTTAAATGCAAATAAAAGTGTATAAAAAAATTTCCTGGAGAGAGGTATATTAATAATTTTTTAATTATTTTTATTAAAAAGAAGGATTTCAGGAAGTTTTGGCGAATATGTAAATAGTATATCGTATATCGAAAAAATGAAAGAAAATGATGTAATTAAGTAATAAGAGATTGCCACGAGAAGCACTCAAAAAATATTATTGAGTGCTCCTCTCGCAATGACAGAAAGGAAATAAGGAGTAGATATGTTTGCAATTGATTTTGGTGCACGCTCAATTAAAGTAGCAAAAGTACATAGAATAAGTGATGGTTATGAACTTGATAATTATGGAGTTACCCTTAGCCCTAAGGAAAGTATAGTTAATGGGGAGATTCTTAATCCTATAGCTGTAGCAGATGTTTTAACAGAAATATTAAGAGAAAGTGGGATAAATGACAGAAAAGCAATTATAGCCATAACCGGACAAAAGGTTATAATCAGAGAGATTGTTCTTCCCTTAATGGAAGATAAAGAATTAATGGCCGGAGTAATATGGGAAGCCCCAAAATATGTCCCCTATGATTTAGATGAATCTATTATCGATGCTGAGAAAGTAGATGAATTTGTGGAAAAAGATGGGAATAAAATGATGAGAGTTCTTTTAGTGGCAGCTCCAAAGAGCATCATTCAACCCTATATGGAAGTATTAAAAAAAGCAAGGATACTACCAAAAATAGTAGATGTAGTTTCTTCTGCCAATATTAGAGTCTTTGAAAATCATCTTACTGACAAAAAAGAAGAGGAAAAAGAAGGTATAATTATTGATATAATACTATCTATTGGGGCAAGCAGTACTATCCTTACTTTGGTCGGGAAAAGTAATTTAAAATTTACCCGAAATATTTTAGTCGGAGGGAATGATATTTCTAAAGCAATAGCCAAGTCTTTGAATATCTCTTTTGATGAAGCAGAGAAACTTAAAAGAGAGACTAAGATAGTATTGGACCCGGAAGCAAAGGAAGAAAAGAGAAACGAAAGTGAAAAGATAATAGTAAAAACATTAGATCAAATAACCAAAGAAGTGCGAAAGTCATTAAGTTATTATAAAACGCAAAGTCAAAAAGTTAAATATAATAAGATGATATTATCCGGTGGTTGTGCTAATATAAATAATATTAAAGATTTATTAAGTGAGCAATTTGAAATTCCGGTAATAATTGGAAATCCCTTTGAAGATTTAAAAATAGACAAAAGAGTATTTGATATAAAAAGAATGAAAAAATTAAAAGATACCTTAGCCACAGTAATTGGGTTAGCAATGAGAGAAAGGTAATTAGAGAAATGGCAAATATTAATCTTCTGCCAATTGAATACAAAGAAAAAGAAAAATTTAATATTAGAAGAATTTTAATTATTTTATTTATTGTGCTTTTGGCATTTGGTACTGCTTATTTATATTACTATTTGGAATTACAAATAGATTATAAGGAACAACAGCTTAAAACCTTGAAAACTGAATTAGCAGCACTTGAAAAAGTAATAAAAGAAGTAAAGAATCTGGAAAAAGATAAGAAAATAGTTGAAGAACGAATCGAAGTGATTGAAGGTTTAATTAATAATCAAGCTCATTTATCCCGAATATTGGGTGAGTATAGTGCTTCGCTTTTGGATGAAGTCTGGATAGACAGCCTTTCTTTAAGCGCTAATCAGACTTTTGATTTTACCGCCAATACTTATAATAATTATTTGATTGCTAAGTATATGGTAACTTTAAAAGATGATCCTAATTTTGATAATATTGAACTTGCTTATGTTCGAAAGAGCAAGATAAAAGAAGAGGATAGAGATGTTGAGATTGTAAACTTTAAACTGTCGGGTTTATTTATACCGAAGAGATTTGAGTAGGAAAATAAAAATAGAGGTATTTTTTAGATGAAATTATCTAAAGGTATGACTGCATTTATAATATTTATAGTTTTGGTTGTTTTTGCTTACGTTAACTATACTTATGTCCATCAACCAAGAATGCAGAAGATTGAGCAATTAGATAGAGATATTGAGATTACAGTCAATAAAATTATTGAAGGGAAAAGAATTGCAGCACAGCTCGGTTCCTTAAAGGCAGAATATGCAGCCTTATTAGAAAAATTAACATTCTTAGAAGTTTTATTACCTAAGGAAAAAGAAATCCCTGATTTATTGGTAATGATCCAGGACACTTTAACTGAATTCAATGTTGATTTTACCACTTTTACTCCCCAGAATATTTCCTGGCAGAAAGATAGAATTTACGGGAAAATGCCTGTTACAATGAGTTTAACTGCCAGCTATTTTGACTTAATAGCCTATTTAGATAGAATAGAGAATCTTCCTCGAATAATTGATGTTCAATCATTGAGATTAAGTAAGGCAGGGAGAGAAGACGATAAATTAAATATCTCTATAAATATGTTTGCCTATGTTTTAAGAAAAGAGGGTTCTAAATAGAGTATGAAAAAGATTTCCTTTAAAAATATATTTAAGAAATCAGAAACGGGTGGAAATAAAAAGAGTAGGATGCTAATACTTTTGCTAATTCTTATAGTAGCTGCAGGTGCATTTTATTGGTGGGGATATCCGCTTTTATTTCCTGATAGTGTTGTGAAGTCTCCTGTTGTCTCGGTTACGGTAACAACTCCTGCACCCACTGCAGTAACACCTAAGGTAGAGATTGAGCCCGTAGTAAAAGAAAAAACGGAATTTGAAATCGAAATGGAAAAGAGAAAACAAGGGTATGAAGAAAAAATATTTGTTTATGAACCTTATGAGCCGCCAAGCAATCGAAATCCTTTTCAGAAGGTGAGTACTTCTTACTTCTTAGAAGAAACAGCAGAGAAGGAAGAAGAAGAAGGAAAA
>JABUBK010000341.1_pt1 | contig 11183 bp, 18 predicted proteins | sample 7332671 | NCBI WGS metagenome assembly JABUBK01 (sample SAMN07256342, study PRJNA390944) | subsurface metagenome | isolation source: Methane hydrate marine sediment | place: Pacific Ocean: Eastern North Pacific, ODP site 1244 | collected 2002
CGCTCGTGGTATCCCTGGACCTCGTTGTCATCTGTGGCCGCGTATTTGTCCACCTGGACGTGGCAGGCAACGAGGCGCTTTTTTTCTGCCTCGGTGGATTTCAAGCCGTCATCATAGTTGATGCAGTTTGCATCGGCTGTGATCCGGAATAGTTGAAAGTATTTCATTTTATTCTGGCCTCCTAATTGGTTTACTCGAGCCTCCTTACCTTTTGGATCAGGGTTATTTCCTGTTCTGAAGGTTCTATGGTTCCAAAGGATCCGCCGCCTTCGGTGGTTAGGTATATGTTGAGTTCATCACCCGGGAGGTAGGTGAGGGGAACGGGGAACATGAGAGGGGGGTTATTGTCGTATGCGGAGAGATTTCCGATAAGTGTAAAGCCCTCTGCGGTCTGGTCGATATGACTTTCAACGTGGGTTGATGGGTGCATAAAAAGGATCCCGTTGCGGTCCTCGTCAAAAAGGACCTCGCGCTCCTTAACCATCTTGATCCATTTGGTGTAGATGTAGTGTGTACCGTCATTCTCGCCCGGGCACCTGGGGGATCCACAAATTCCCAGGATGTCGATTTCATACTTGGCCGGTACCACTTTACCATAAGGGAAGTCCGGGAACTCTGCCGGTGATACAGGGTTGTCATAAAGGGCGTCCCCTGGTGCTACGATGTTGTCACCGGTGTTGCCGTAATTGAGGAAGAGATATTCCTTGGATCTGGATCCGTTTTCCTGCTCTGCAGAGATGTCCTCGGGGTCATAGATCTCATAAATGATCATGGTAATGGAGTCGGATCTTTCCATGCCGGCAATGGTAAAGGTCTGTCCCTCGGCAACGGGAAAGCCCTTGAAAATGCCTTTTTCGCCCAGGTAGGCCAAGAGGGTGGGGTTGAGGTGAAAACCGCTCCACATGAGGGACTGGACCTCATCATAGACGTCACCGGTGGGAGCGTTGATCATTCCTAAAAGGACGTCCCGGTTGACGTTTGCGGTGTCCCTGAGTCGTGCGTGATGGTCAACGGCGACTCCGGAGCCGTCATCTAACCTGATTGTGTGTGAATGCTGGGCGTGGCCTCTGCGGAATTCCTGGTGGGATCCGTAGGGTCCTTTGATGCGGAAATAGCCGATAGTAGATTTCTCAATCCGGGCCGTGATGTAAGAAGCGGTCGCGCCGCGGATCAGGATATCCTTGATCAAGAAAGCTTCGCCGCTGTCGGCCTTGAGCTGGACGGGGTCGGTGCCCAGCACGGTCTTGAGTGCGAAAGGTTGTCTTAATCCCATTTTGATACCTCCTTGTAGTTTATTTGGATAAGTCGACCTCGCATGGAATGCCTAGGGCATCGGCTATCCTGACAGCCAGGTCAACAGCCTCCTGTGCTGAAATCTTGCCGTCTACTAGAGCCTTGGCCGCCCAGTCGGTGACAATGCCTGCAATACGCAAGGCTTTAAGGAAATAGTTCATAATGCCTCCACAAGAGGGGTTATGTGTATTGTGGTTGCCTAATTAACATTTCTGTATTTTGTGGGGGCCCGGGGGGATCCTGATCATTTGGCTGCCGCTGCGAGCTCCTCGGTACACAATATACAGTGTGGTTTTACTACTTTATCTTTTCGGCAATCAGGGCGTCAACTATTTTCTTGACACGCTCGAGGTTTCGGGGATCCCTTTTGGGGAACCTGGGGCCTAAGTCTACCCTTGCAATTGCCTCGTGAAAGGGCTTAAAGCCGTCCTCATAGTCCGGACCGGCAATGTAGACGCCCTCGGCGAATCGGCCTGGTCCTTTCTTCAAGGCGTGCTCCCGCCACTTGGCAGTCCCGGCCTTCTGAACACCCTTGGCGAAAAGATCTTTAGCGGCGGCGGCGTCAACGCCTGCCTTCCAGTTACCTTTCCCTGCCAGAGTCTCATCCGCCCAGTCTCGCCTTGGGTTCTGGATACCCAGTTTATAGTCCTCGGTCCTCATTGGGGTTACTCGGGTCCATTTGTCCCGGATATCGGATAAAGATTTTATCTCGGCCATTTTGATGCCTCCCCTAAAAAGGTTAATATTTGCAGGCGGATAGCCTGCGAAAATTATCTGAGTGTGTCGAATTTACCACACTTGACAAGAGGTGTCAATAAAAAATATAAGGGGGTTTAAACTATAAAAAGAGGGAGGGTTGTGAGATGAAGAATTCAAGAAAGCAGGCATTGCTGATACTGGCTACCCTGCATCACGTTAACGCAAAACATGGGAATCTCTACTGTTACCCGGCACAACTAACGATCATGAACCTGTTGGCTGTATATCATGATACAAAGATTGCAATAGCCACGTTGAATCGGTGGCTCCGGGATCTTGAAGATAAAGGGTATATACTCCGGACACGCCGGATCAAGAAGGATAAGAGGCTGGGGATTATGTTTAAGTCGACGTTGTATAAGATCACAATCCTGGGCTACCATACGCTTGGTAGGGCTGGGGTTAGTGTGTGGAGGGAGATCAAGGCAATTACGGCCGCGGGGTTAAAGGCGGCCGATCGTGCCTTATCGAAATTTACCGGACCGGTGAGCATGAGAACGATAGTGGCTGCAACGGGTATGTTTGGAAGGAATGGAAAGACCGTCATTTTAGAGAAGTGATACCCGTTTATCATTTAGTGATAAACGGGCATTCCATGCAGGTTTCCGGGGGGTTTTAGTCGTGGTTGTCGGGGAAGTCCTTTGCTATTTGGGCATCTTGAAGGTAGGTGAGAACTGTCTCGCCGATTATATTTAAACCGTCCCGGATATCAACCAGGACCTCAATCGTTAATCGCTCATGAATTGCTGCAGTTACGTCCCAGTCTGGGGTTTTTGCTCTGGTTTCGAGCGCGTCGCCCAATATTTCTGCTCTTGTTCTCATGGTTCTTTCCTCCTGAATTTAAGTCGTGTACTTTTAATATCCTCTACCTTGATGGTTCTGATGGCGTCACAAGTCTTATCTGTAAGCTCAAAAAGGACCATCATTATGTCCATAGTTAGGCTGTCACCTCTCCTGGATCTGGCCTCCTTCATCATCATTTCAAAGATCTCATCTATCATATCGCCTTTTCACCTCCTTTAGAAAAGCGCTATCCTTGACCTTTCCTAACTCCTCGGGGTCGTCTGGTAGCCAGTCCATAAAATGTTCATTAAGCTCCGCCATTGTATCCATAATCTTGACGTCTAAATCCTGGACAACGCTGCATAATTTCAATGAGAGATCAGGACCTTTCCTGGACCTGGCCTCCTCCATAATCATTTCAAATATCTTATCTATCATGGCTATTACTCATCAGATAGGGTTACTTGGTATGGCTTAAAAGGGGCCCGGGTTTTATGGTCCTGATCTAAGAAATCCTCGTGAAGGTCTCTTATAATATCCATACCTTTTTTGATGCCGGCGCCATGGTTTCGGCCTCCGCAAATACATTTACAGACGGGGCCTTTAGCGCCATAGCAGCTGGCGTCACACCTGTGTAATACTTTACCACTTTTACTCCTGACTATCATGAGTGTTGTCATGGTTTAGCCTCCTTATATTTGGCGGAGCTCGGCGTTAATCCTGGCGGCCTCTATGTAGGCTTCCCTGTAAAATTGAGCGGTGACGGCCAGGTCCATCATATGTTGAAGGTCCGGATCTTTCTTCTCTCGCTCACGCTTAAGCTCTGCATAGGTTTCTTGCCTGTATCTGACGAGGTGTGCTTGTAAGTTGGGGTCGTCATGGATTAACTGTGCATACAAAAACGCCTCGTTAGTGCTGGTAAAGATTGGCCAGCCGATTAAATTTAGTGGCCAGCTGGCCAGGTCTTTTGGTGTATCTGTCATTTCTTTTTCCTCCCGTTTTTGTGGCGTTCGGGCCACGGTTTGTATGGACCTGAAGTTGAATTAACTTGTTCGAGTGTGATGTCGATGTACTCAAGCAAAGCTTGTTTGATTGTGATACCCATAAGGTCACATGAAGCTTTAAAACGTTTCCATTTCTCGTCGTCGATGCCGGTCAACATATATCTGGCCACGGTTGTCATCACCTCCTTTCTTTATTTAGTTGCCTTGGATTATTTATATCATGTTTATTATGTATATGTCAAGCATTTAATTCACCGGCCGCAAAAAATATTTAGCCTGCCCTGGCGTCTGAGGGGTTAAGTGATCTTATTCTAACCTATAGTTTCGCCCGCGTCCGCGCCTGTACTAGATGTGCGGGCGTTGGCACGGGATTTGCAATTATCGCGTAGGTGATATCTTGACCTTGGCTTTAGATGGTAAGTCAATGGAATAGTTGGGATATTCCTGTAAAGGCAAGTTAGGCAAAATGTTACCGGATTTGACAGGGATATCCCTCCTTATCCTCTTAAGCTTATAAAGATCTCCTTCATAGGATTATTGTTTATCAAAAGTGATAAACGGTGAATTTATGCGGGTGTGGGGAGCTGTGACCTTGGAAGTGCTTGAGGGATAAGGGTCTTGAGCTCTCAAAATGACGGTGATTTTCTCTCGCTCTTTGAGAGTTGATCACGGTCATTTTGAGGGCGTTCCTTATAGGTTGCTTTTGGAAGGTTGGTCTTGAGCCTGCAGGGTGATGATCACTCTCCCTGGTTTTTCTTGGGAGTGTGATGTTTACCCTGCCGGCGTTCCTTCACCGGTTGACCTGGACGAGCCTGGATGAGTCTAACCAGGGAATGGAGGACCGGAGATCGAGCTGCCAGAGTGAGGGAATACGGAGTAATTCACCCCCAGGAGTGGAGCGTTAAGCCCATGAGGGACGAAATGGGTAGCGTAAGGACACAGGAGTGAATCCGAACGCGGGAACCGCGAAGCGGCAGACCTATCTCCGGTGTGGAGTGTTCGTCCAGGTCAAGCGGATCTTCCCGGGTTAAAAAGAGTTCTTGACATTACGATCGGGTTAGGATAATAGGGTTTTATGGCCTATCACCTGGTTAAGTTAAATAGGCATGGTAAGCAATATAGGGTTACTTTGCCGCGTGAGCTGCTTGAGCGTGCGGGGTTGTTAGATGCGGAGGTGTTGAGGCTACAGTGGTTCGCTCCAAATACGATTTTAATTGAGGAGTATCATGGTAAAGGGAAAGAAAAAGGAGATCTACAAAAGGATCAAGCTTGATCAGATCGACCGGCCGGAAGATATCGTGAGAATGGATATCAATCCGGATGAGTTGCAAGAGCTTGTGCTATCTATCCAGGAGAGGGGTTTGATGCAACCGATTGAGGTTACTCCTCGAGGGGATAGGTTTTTGATCGTGTTCGGCGATCGGCGGTACCTGGCTCATAAGATGCTGAAAAAGGAAGATATCATGTGCCGGATCGAGGACATGGAAGATGATCAGGTAGTGTTGGATCGTGCAATGGAAAATGTGCAGCGTGTTAACCTTACATCGTTTGAAGAGGGTCATATATATAAAGGGTTGATGGAAAAGGCGGGATTGAGTCTTGACGATATCTCCCGGAGGGTTGGCAAGTCTCCGGGTGTGGTCCAGAGGCGGATGGATATTCTGAGGATGCCGGAGTCTTTTCAAAAGGCTCTTCATGCCGGGTTGATTGTTCTTTCGGTTGCTGAGGAACTGTGGAGTTGTCCGGATAACGCAAAAAGAGAATATTTCCTTGACCTGGCTGTCGAGCATGGGATTACAAGAGATGTGGCGCGTCAATGGGTTGCTGACTATAAGAAGGAAAGAAGGACCGGGGAAGGTGCAGGCGAAGGGGGTAGGGGTGCGACCTCGCCTTATGAGGACGTGCCGATTTATCGAGGCTGTGACATCTGCAAGCATCCGGTGGAATATAGGGACGTCAAGGAATTGAGGATCTGTCCGGGATGTTTCGGATCCATTGTTGCGGTAATTCAAAAAGATAGTTAATAAGCTGGGGGGGTGGTTATGGTTAGGGGTTTTCTGCTTTCCCTTACCTTCCTCCTGCTCCCCTGGCTGAAAGGAGGTGATGACATGGCAGAAGGACCTTCTCCGGAGATCGAGGTTGAAAGGGTGATGAACCTGGTCCGGGGGTTTGGCTGGGAAAAGGTCAAGGAGGAAATCATTAACGATGAGGTCCACCTTGAGATCAAGAAGAGAACTCCCGCGGCCGCTGCTGCTGGACCTGGACCGGGACCGTCTTAGGGTTTTTGCGTGGGTATGACGGGCGTGGCTTTGCACGCAAAAACTCCGGAAATTAACTGATTTTTAACACGCCCATAACGAAAAGCCGCCCCGTGTGTTTATACGGGGCGGCTGTCGTTATGAACAGCGTTCTTACGCTGCAAGCATTAGAAAAGCCAAAGCGGACGGGCGTTTGCCGGGTGCCGGATTTCGCGCTTTTTGAAATCCGGCGCCCTTAGCTGCCCCCAGGGTCCCATCCCTACTTCATAGTAGGGTGGGGGGGGGCAGGTGGCAAACGCCCGTCCGCTTTGGCTTTTCTTGCTTGGGCGTGTTAAAAGTTGGTTAATTTCCGGAGTTTCGCGGCCAAAAGTTAAAATTTGACTTTCCGGGGTATCTCGGTTTTTCCGGATTTGGGGGGTTTTTTTCTGTGGCCAGAGAGATCTCCCTGATCAGGAGAAAAAAGGGATATCCCTGGGTGAGATCTCCGGAAGAGGTTTGTGTTATCACCAGGTGGGTATTTTCCGGGTGAAGGTACAGGCGCATGTTTGCTCGAGAAGTGGCTGCAGGTCCTGCCATGCAAAGTCATAACCTTGGTCTGCCCATTGCTCTACCATCACGGAAAAACACTGAAGGGTTCTGGGTGTATTCTCTGGATCGAATCGCCACCCGTTGTCGAACATCTTATGTATTGCCTTTTCTGTCTCGGAGTAGCCTAACATTACGTGATCCTCGCCCTCCATGAGGGAATACATATTTTGGATTGTTTCAACTGTTGTTTGGGCGGTCATGAGTCCCTGTTGGTTGTGCTTATTTGCGTCGCAGTAGTTGTGAAATGAATCGTCGATCATGGGTTCTGCGGAGTCCCATAAGTCCATTGGTGTTGCAAACTGCTTGTCCCATGAGAGAAAGCCGATGGCCTGGCGTTGGCTGTATCCAGCCTCGAGGAGGGTTTCGAGGGTGGTTGGATCTGTGGGCCATGGGGCTTGGAGCTCGATATTATTGATGTCGGATATGTTGTCGACTGGGTGCCAGTCTTGCATGATTGGATAGGCCATCTGTGTGGCCATGTTTGCAACCAGCATGGTTTTGGTTTTGTCCTCATGGGTGAGCTCTGGTCCACCGGTCCAGAGTTGCTGCACGGCCTTAAAGACGTTGAGTCCCAGTTGCTCGTGCGTGGCCAGGCCTGCCCAGGGCATATTTATCTTGACACTCTTGCCGGTGGCGACTCTGAACGCGCCGAAGATGAGGTCGGTGGCCAGGCCCATTATTGGGCCAAGACAGAGCCCTACGCCGCAAATGTTGTCGGTGGTTTGAAGGGCCTCTATGATCTCGCCTTTAGAGGGGCGGATGGTTCGGAGCTTGGCTGCCCTTGATACTCGTGCCTTTTTATTGAAGGGGTTAAGGCCAAGACCTTTATGGAGGTTTGCTTTGAGGTTGACGGCCTTCATGGGTAGGCGTGAGAGGGTCATTCCTACGTTTGCTATTTCCGCGGCCGTGAGCGCCCAGCCGGCCGGTCCCATCAAGATTTTGCCCAGGCACTTGGGGAGCATGTGGGCTGCGAGTCTACATACCATTGAGAGTGTGCCAAGGGTGTCGTTGACATCGTCCAGGAATGTCATGGCTGTGGCAACATTTGACGCCCAGGTTGAGCTTGGGGATTGCATCATACGGAGAAAGGATTCTTTCTTTCTGAGTTTTATAGCCTTGATTTCCTGCCATCGTTTAACGCTGAGCTCACCTGGATCTTTGGAGCTGTACTGGGAGAGTTCTTTTTCTGTTGGTGGGGTCTCGAGTCCCAGTTTTATTATGTCCTTGAAGCCGGGTATGTTGACGGTATAGCCGTATTTGGCCACGTATGCGGCCTTACGCTTGGTAAATTCCGTGCTTGTGAAGCGGTGCATCTTGACCGGGAACTGATATCGGCTCATTATCCGGATTTTCCTCCTTTTGGGGTGAGTTTGGGGCCCAAATTTGGGCCAGGTTGCATTATCTCGAGGGGGTCGGGGGGATAGCCTTGACTATATGATGAAAACCAAGACACCGTACATGCCTGCGGCGTCAAGGATGTCTGGGTCAATGGTCTCTGCCACCAAAACGGGCTTTTCTATCTTGGGAATCGGAGGATCTCGCAACCATAGGGTGCGGTATATTTGGAGCTGGCCAAGAAATCTCAACCCGGGGTCCGCATACGTCTCTATAATCCAGACCTGGTCGGTGAGCTCACAAATGGCGTCCGCCCTTTTGGCGAGGTTAACCCTCCACATCCATTTCAGAGAATCCTTTTTCTCCTCGGGGGTGAGAAAGGGGCCTCCCAGGAGGCAGTCATAATAGATCTTGATAAATTGTGGTCCCCACTTGTCAAGAAATCTGTACCACACGGGAACGTCCCTTGCAAGCATGTGGGGAGGATCTCCGCGCCAATCTAAAGTGTACGATCGTCCAAGGTCGGTTGGCATGCCGGCAGCTCCTTTTTTAACCAGTCAATATCGGTCTGGATCCTGGCAATCTTTATCTCGAGCCTGGCTGCCCAAATAATCAGGGCGCCCACCAGGGGAAGGGAATGGAGAAAGTAGTCAAGCATTGTTGGGGATCCTCAAATAAATTCAACGGCTTCAAAAGAGATATCCATTTCGGAATATATATCATCACGTTCAGCGCGTACAGTTGTGGAGTTTAGCAGATAAGCGCGGAATAATGCGCGGGAGATATTGTCTGCGGTGGTTGTAACGCCAAGGTAACTGACAAAGGTTTTGTCGGTGTCGACTTGGTTGATCGTGGCGTCATGGTAGGTTTCGGATCCTATGTGAATGGTCCCTCTCTGGACGGACTTGATGCCGGCAGTGCATTCTATAACGCAAACGTTGATGATTAGGGAAGCGTTCCACCCGAAACGTGTGGCCAGGATGTGTGTTGAATCGGTGAGCTCTATTCGGGCAAAGGCGGCGGTGGCAATGTTTGATTCGGACTGAAATCCACCGAAAATGAGAAATGTGTTGTCCATATCGACTTCATTAATAAGGACCTCGTGGGAAGTTGCGGCGTAAAGAAAACTTATGGTAACGTGCTGGATGGCCTTGATTACGATTTCCGGGCACTTGGGGACGTAAGCAAGTTTGGCGGTGGCCTGGTCGTATGCAAGGACCTTGTCCGCGCCCTTGTCGGTGTCGTCTATCGGGACGGCCTTGATAAGCTGGGCGTCATGTATGATTTGTGCGGGGTTTAGGCCGCGTAATGTTAGGATGTTGGGCATTGTTAGATTGCCTGCCAGACGTTCCAGTAGTTGATCTTAATCCAATTCGTCTTTGCATCTCCACTTGTCCGGAGGGTTGTGTAAAATGCGTATGTTAGGTTGGCGGTGCCTGTTGGGAGTTTCGAGGTAGATTCTCCTTGCTTGGTTCCGTTGAGGTAGAATTCGCACTTGACGCCTGGTGTGAGCCTTGCGCTTAAATGAGAATATACGTACCACTTAGTCGCGCCGTGTGATGCGATCTGCTCGATGTTGGTGCCGGTGCTGTTGCCTGTTATTCCATAAAGGCCGTTGTTGTCGGCGAAAAAGCCGATCTGATTGTTACTCTGTCTTTGGCCTTTGATAAGCCAAAATTCGGGGTTGGCGTCCTTGTAGACGCTACATTCGATTTGGGCGTCGAGTCGTGTGAGTTTAGCCCATGAGGACACGCCGCCAATGTAGGAGATTAACCTGAAGCATGTGCAAAGGGTCTGTACTGCATCCGGGTTTCTTAGTTGAAGTCCGTCTGATTCGGCGGTGACGGTGGCGGTGCCGCCTTCATTAAGTTGGTAGCCGTCAAGGGCCTCAAAGATGCCGCCGATATTGATGCCGTCCCAGGGGAAGGCCGCGCCTGCTGTTGGGGGGTCAATCCATTCAAAGGCGGAGCCGGTCCATCTGAGAAGCTTTCCGGCGGCGGAGCCGTTGGCAGGGAATAGAGGGTCTGAGCCGTCCGGGAGGTGGTTGACTTTGTGCTCGAGGGGAGGGGCTGCTCCCTCGATCATCTCGGCTATCTTAGCGCGTGGGACGGGAAAGCCGATAAAGAGGTTTCCCATGTGGTTAGCCTCCTTCCCGGAACCATCCCATTACCTTTGACCTGGTCGGTGTTAGTGCAGTCCATGTGACGGCCGTGGCCTTGACCTTCAGGGTAAAGAAGTCGAGGGAATAAAAGCTGTCCTCAAATAATTCGATCGTGTCGCCGTATGGTTTGACCTGGTCCCTGGTGAGCTGGTAGTCAACGCGGCCGTCATAGGTGAATATGTCAATCCGGGTAACTTGCTGGTCAAATGTGAACTCGTGAGCCTGTATGACCTGATAGGCTTCAGAATTGTCCATGATATCTTTGGAGAGTTCGAGCTCGGTCTCGGAGTTGACCGCGGTAACGAGGGCATGTGTGTTGTCGGTGGTATTAATGACGCTGTCGCCAATAGCAACAAGGTCTGTTTGAAAAGTAGCTCCTGAATCTACGAGGTGGTCTGTTTTGTCTGAGGTGGTGGTGCCGGTTGATAGCCTTTCAAAGTCGTGCTCAAGCTTCTGATAATCGTCAAAGGCGCCGCCGCGTTGGACAACGGCTAAAGAGCCGTCCGCTGTGCATTTAACCGTGACAGGGCCGAAAGGTCCCTGACCGGTCATCCTGGCCAGGACACGTCCGATAATGTTGGTGATAAACATCCAGGGGACGTACTTTGGATCGGCGTCAAGGTCCACCTCCCAGAGATTCTCGCTCTTGATGGCCTGAAAGATCTCCTTTGGGGTAACGCCTTTTACCTCGGGCGGATCTGTCATGGGTAAGTACTCCCTATGAAATTATTTCGAACTCATAAGCGCCACGGATGTTTACTTTCGTGGCGGCGCACTTGATAGCTACCTTGAAGGATTCGCCTGCAGGGAGATCGAGGTCAACCGGTACGGTCTTGTATCGTTGGCCTGCCAGGGTTTGTGTTGTGTGTGAGAAGAGCTCGTCCGGGAAAAACTTTTCCGGGATGTCAAAGACCTTGGCTCGCTCGTGGTATCCCTGGACCTCGTTGTCATCTGTGGCCGCGTATTTGTCCACCTGGACGTGGCAGGCAATGAGGCGCTTTT
>JABUBK010000342.1_pt1 | contig 11174 bp, 18 predicted proteins | sample 7332671 | NCBI WGS metagenome assembly JABUBK01 (sample SAMN07256342, study PRJNA390944) | subsurface metagenome | isolation source: Methane hydrate marine sediment | place: Pacific Ocean: Eastern North Pacific, ODP site 1244 | collected 2002
AAAAAGGAAAAAATCCAAAATTTGGGTACGTCCAAAAATTCCCAGAAAAGAGAAACCAAAGCGGACGGGCGTTTGGCCCTCACCCCCACCCCCCCTAGGCACAGCCTAGGGCGGGACCCTGGGGGTATCAGTACACGCCGCCGATTCGTGGCCAGCCACGACTCTAGTTTCGCAAGGCCGAAACTGCGGCGTCCAAACGCCCGTCCGCTTTGGTTTCTCTTTTCTAAGGAGACCGGAAACTTTATACGGAGGGAATTTCCGAACGTACCCAAATTTAGGATTTAAAGCGGACGCCAGAGCGCCCGCCAACCTTGAGCCGGAAAGTCAAGAAGGTCCCGGACCAGGACCAGTCACCGCGGCACCGGCACTCTTCTTCTTGATCTTCAGGAAGATCTCATCATCAATAATTTCCTCCTGGACCTTTTCCCAGCCAAACCCTCGAACCAGGTTCATCACCCGTTCAACCTCGAGCTCCGGAGTAGGTCCTTCCATATAATCACCACCTCCTTTCAACCAGGGGACTGTTGAGGGGAAGACGGAGGCAACTAGACCGTCCATTTGCAACACCCCCCCGGTTTATTTTTTAGCTCCTTTCACCGCTTCCAGGATCGACTCGTGACACCCCTCACAGATCCTTAGCTCCCTTACATCCTTATACTCTATCGGACCCCTACAAATGTCACAAGCCCGAAAAATTGGCGTATCTTCAAACACCGGCAACGCTCCCCCACCCTCGTCGCCAGCAACCTTCTTGCCCCTCTCAGACTTCTTAAATTCATCAACCCAATTCCGAGCCACAGCTTTCGTAATTCCATGCTCGATGGCCAGGTCAATAAAATATTCACGCCTGGCCTTATCCCGACAGCTCCAAAGCTCCTCTGCAACCGAAAGACTTACATGACCCGTATGAATAGCCTTTTGGAAAGATTCAGGCATCCGCAAAATATCCATCCGCCTCTGTATTATCCCCGCAGATTTACCAGTCATTCCCGCAATCGCTTCAACACTAAACCCCGCCTTTTCAACCAACCCCGCATAAATATGCCCTTCCTCAAACGCCGTCAGATTTACACGCTGAATATTTTCAACCGCCCGGTCAATTATTACCTTATCATCCTCAATCTTTTCAACCCGGCACATAATTTTCTTTAATCCCAGGAGCTCATGTGCAAGATACCTCCGATCACCGAACACAATCAAAAATCTATCCCCTCGAGGAGTAACACCTATTGGCTGCATCAAACCCCTTTCCTGGATAGAATCCGCGAGCTCCCTCAATTCACCCTGGTCTATGTCCAGCCTTACAATATCATCCGGCCGGTCAATCAACTTCATATCAATCTTTCTGAACATATTCTTTAAAGTCTTCTGTTCCATGAAATGCCTTAACCTCCAACTTATCAACTCCCTTCCTCGATATCAAGGCATAGTCAGCCTTATCAAGCCCAATATCTCTGGCCCATTTCGCAGGAATATTAATAACACACCGACCCCTCCCATGGGTTACTTTTACCGTCCTTGGCCACTTTTTCATTAAAGGGTCCATAACAAAACCACCCTATAACATACCTCACAACAATATCAAGTATTTTATTTTCCTCATGGCCATGTTAATAAATATTAACATCCGGATTTAAAGGAAAGGAGCTATTCTAGACCCACCCGACAAGGCACCGCTCTTTCCGGAGCACCAGGTCGCTGCTTCCGGGGTGCCGTCGCTTCGCGATACCCGCGTTCGGAATCACTCTAGCGTCCTTTCGCTACTCATTTCGTCCCTCATTCGTTTTACGCTCCACTCCTCAGGGTGATTTGCTTCGCATTCCCTCACTCTGGCGGCACTCCGTTCATTGCTCCCCTTGCCGGTCGATCCCTCCCGTCATGCTCCGGAAAGAGCGGAGCCTTGTCTTCCCACCCCCGGATTTTGCACATGGCCAGGTCCCTGCAGAAAAAGCCACGGGCGCAGGAGATTCATCTTTGCTCACAAGGGTCACAAAGATGAAACACCTCCGCCCATTTAAAGGAACGCAGCCACAAAGACCATCATCTCCCCTGGGAAACCCAGGCAAGATGATCATCTATGTGACTGCTCAAGACCAACCTTGACAAACCCCCCTCTAAAACCCACGCCCAGTGCACGTGCCACGACCGAGCACCCAGCAAACCCTGATGGTTAGTCCGATTATCACCTTTGATCAACTATACCAACCCTTAAGAGTACAGGGTATCATAGGGAGTGAAATATGGCATTTTTTTGAGCCTTATTTCACACTCTTGATTCAGTAGAACAGGTCCGGAGACCCTTTGAGACTTCTTAATCGACAAGGAGGGCGACCACGCAGACTAAAGGTCGCCCTAAAAAGACCAACTAGGCATAAATCCGCAAGAACCATGCCAACCCATTTCTTATCTAGCACCAGCCGTGCCTTTTGGGAAAATATGTATTAAAGAAAGATCTTTTATCCACTCACACGCCGTGGAGGGCTTAGAATTTATTCACATACTTCTTATATTTGTTAAAGTTTTTACTTGATAATGCCGATAACTTAATATAGGATGGAAGAAATACCAGGTTACATCACGATGAATCAAGCGCCAATACAAGGGGAAATCATTGACGAATACTCAGTTCGTTGCAGACAAATTCAATATGAGATTGAGGAGCTCCTGGCCCTGGTGGCAGCCGCCCACCATTTCAACTGGACCGCCCCCTTACATGACATTGTAAGGTCCCTGATGAACCAGGTTCACGAATTTAGACCTATAGACGAGGACAACCTATAGCCAAAGGACGTTATAAATTGGAAACCTTAACAATTACCAAGGAGGACGCCCGGCGTCTCAAGGACATCCTAGACATATTTAATCACGCCAGGAGCCATCTCATCCAGGAGGGCAGCATGAAAATAGATAATGTTACCCTGGAATGGAACAACGATATTATCCGGGTATCAATTAAAGATCCGCCGCCAGGCGATGAAGTAGCCTGGCCAGAAGGATTATTTAAGGGAGGCCAAAAGACATGAAAGTTATAATTGCAGACCTGGCCAACTGGCCTCGAACAAAGAACGGGCAGCCCATTTTGAAATGTACCGAGGAGGCTAATTTCTATGCCAGCTTGATATATGCCAATGAGAAGGAAATCAAGCTTATTAGAAAAGCTATGGAAAACGCCAGGCAAAATCTTCACGCAATGAGAGAAACACCCAGTAAAGATCTCAATAAGATGATGCACCTGGCCGTCAAGGCCCAATTTTACAGGGAATGCTTAGAGGAGCTCGACCGGATTCATAACAATAAATTCTTTGCGTAGATAGGAGGTGATTAAATGGCCAACCACGACGACCTTAGCCTTGACGAGCTAAAGGCCCTTTTAGAGACCCGCCTTAATGAGTTTTTAAATAGGAGGCCGGCACCCTTTGAAATACTTGACCTGGTCCTTCAATTTATGCAGGTAATACAATTCTCCCTACATGACGCCGCTCTCGAACACAAAGTAGACGAGGATATGAACCGAGAGGGCTATTTTTTAAACGAACGCGGCCAGTATGTAAAGGACGACCGGATCTCAACAGACAAAGGAGGTGATACAGATGAAGGTAAGGACGGATGATAAAGGCGTGCTGTTTGAATTATTCACCAACAAGGAGATTGAGCTCAAATGGGAAGAGCTTGAGCAGCTTGAAAAGTTAATCAAGCTGCTCCGCGCTATAACAGATCAGGGGACCCCTCAAAGCCTTCTCTTGAGAATGTAAAAAGGCCCGGAAATGCAGACTCAATGCCCGGTTATCATTTATTTGGGGCTTACCGCATGCCCCGCCATCACCGGGCATTTTAGCACCTCCGCTATATGATTCTTTAGCGGCGCCATCTTACCCAGACGCACATCTTTTCCGGACCCGTTTCGCGGGTCCGGCTTATGGTTATTATTCCCATTTTCGCCGCCCTTCAGCCAGCCCTTGACAGACACACCCAACATGGCCAGCTTATAGAAACCTGTGTCCATTATCTTATACATCGTTGACTGAAATACCATCCCAAGCTTAGGATCATTCCTGATCCGGCGCTTCCTCCTTATATACCCTTTATCCTCGATCGCACGCAGCCACCTATTGAGCGTAGCAATAGATATCTTGCATCTATGATACCTGGCCAGAAGATAGAGCAGCTTCTCTTGCGACGGCCAGCAGTAATCCATTTCATATTTCCTAAGCAGCGCAAACAGGGTACCCAAGATATCGTTTGCCTTACAAGCCGTTACCATTGTCTCCCCCTATTAAATGTTAATAAAACTTAACTTTCATTATTATTTTATTTGATATCCCTTGTCAACTGTGTTAAACTTACCACAGGATTATAGCTTAATTGGGCTACAATCCCGGAAATATCAACCCTTTATAGGAGGCGCAGCGCATGGCCGAGATTAAACCCTTATCCGACATCCGAGACAAATGGACCCGGGTCACTCCCGGAAGGACAGAAGACTATAAACTGGGAATCCAAAATCCCAGACGAGACTGGATGGACGAGGCCCTGGCAGGCAAAGCCAACTGGAAGGCAGGCATTGACGCAGCCGCCGCTAAAGACCTTTTTGCCAAGGGAGTCACCGCTGCGGGCTCAAAGAAGTGGAGGGACCACTCCTTGAAGAAAGGACCTGGTCGCTTCGCAGAGGGGGTCTACATTGCCGGTCCCGATTACGAGGCAGGCTTTAAGCCCTTCCACGCCGCAATCGAAAGGGTAGATTTAGGCCCCAGGTTCCCTAAAAGGGATCCCCGGAACCTTGAGCGTGTCAAGCGAATAGTTGACGCCCTGATTGCCGAGAAGGTAGGTTAAAACACCTACCCTGTATATTGTGGCTTGAGGAGCTCACCAGGCCTCTGCAGGCAGCCGGATCCACCAGGTGCCCCACAACATACACAAAGCCAATATTTCATACCGCAATATGCATCACCCCCCTTGTGGTGTGTTTAGGCTAACCTTTAACCCAGGAGGTTAATAATTATGGCATTAAAAGAGCCTTTTATGGTAAAGCACAATCTTGCCACCGCTACAGCCACCCTCTCACTTGAGGCAGGCACAGGAGAGAGCCTACTTGTCAAAGGCTTGCGATTCGGCGCAGTAACCTCGAAAGGATTTGCCGAATGCCTAATCGACCGCCTCTCCGTAGGTTTTTGGTATATCGGCGATATCGCGGCCAACCACCTCGAGCAGTCCAGCTTACACGCCCTTAACGTCAGCGTATTTCAGGCACTCATCGACGGCGGACACTTTAAAGGCTACCCCATAGCAGAGGGCGAGACATTCCAGGTAACTCCCCACACCGCAGGCTCGACAGTTTTGGGAGCTATTGAGTACGAGGTCCACGATGCAGGCGACATGACCCCGGATATGCCCAACGGCTCACAATCCAAAGAGTACCTTTTCCTCAACTACGGAACAAATGGCGCCATCATAGCCGCCAATGCCACCGGGACCCTGGCCAAGACACGCAACCCCTCTGAATACCCCGCATTTCCTTTCGGCGAGGTAGTACCGGCAAGGACAGAGATCGACATATTAGGCATACTCCTCATGGCCTGGAAGACCGCAGCCCCAACCGACCATCCCGAGTACCTGTATCTCAAGCTCCTCAAAGACAGAAAGGTCCTTTTCGATCCCGATCGCAACGGCATTTGTGTCACCGAAGGATTAGGCATGCTCAATTGGGGCCCCTGCAGACAAGTCGCTGTCAATCTTGAGCTATTCCCCGAGCCCCTTCATTTTGGCCCAGGCGACGAGCTCCTTGTTCAGATGGTTGCAGGCGGCACACAAATTGAGATAGACGACATCCTGCTTGCCACTATCCAGAGGGTCCGCAGGTTAGAGTAACATCCCTTAATCTTAGCCACTCAGGAGGGTCCAAAAATGAGATACTTTCAATTAATTAGGATCGACGGCGTGGCCAACACCATCACCTACGATGATGGCTTGAAATCCACCGTCGCTGAACCAAAGCGTCTTATAGCCTGCCACATTCAGCTCGAAGCACACGCAGGTACAGACGACAATGACGTCCAGGGATACCACGAGCGAGCCAAGGTCTTTGACATACCGGAAAAGCTCTTCCCATGTTGTATTACAGGCAGTACGGCACCCGACAAAGCAGAGCCCACGTCAAAGGTCATACCCGTTGACATCGACATTCCTGCAGGCGAAGCCTTTAAGGTAGCCTTTAAGTGCGCTGCCACCTATCACGCGCTCCGCGGTGCTTATGAGTATGAAATAATCTCATAAAGGAGGCTCCCTCATGTCAAAACCCCCGGAAGTCAAGGGCGTCACTCCAAAGGAGATCTTTCAGGCAATCAAGAGCGAGAACCTTTGGGAGGTAGACCTAGACGCCGACCCTAAATATGTTCCCTGGATGTTCATCACGAACATCATCGGCCGCGTCCTGGCCAGGATGACCGGCCAGGGACCTTACGGCCCTGTCACGGTCAAATGCACAGCCGACGGATCTCTTGCCGTTGTCCAGCGCGGAGGCGCATTTGACGACTATGAGAAGATTGAGCACGACTTCGCCAAAACCGAAGGCGCCCGCGCCATCGACAGCGTTGAAGCATTCCACCTCAAAGACTCAAGCGAAACGTTCCTGGCCGACGGCATCCTTGCCGGCTCCCTCGTCAAAAATACAACCCAAACTACGTACGCTCTTATTACCAACGTCCTAGACTATGACCTTACCCTCGACACAGACATCATGGAAGGCGTAAATAATTATCTCATCATACCCTACCACGAGTTCACCTTCGCCCAACAAGTCACCAGGATTGACATATTCACGTACGACGGCAAGGTTGACTACCAACTCACAAGAGACGCCGTCAAACCATACGGTGACAAGATAGAACTCTTTGAGGACAGCTTTTATTCCCTCGACTTCTTTACCCTCAAGGTGCGCGCCACGCCCGTCACATACGTGGACGCAACACCCACCAGATCAAAAGTAATGGGATGGTTCCGGGAAGGAGGTTAAGCCAATGGCCAACCTCTTTATCGGCTTTCCTGTACCCCGTGCTAAAATAGCCGACATGATCACGGGCGCTGCGCCCCCGCTCAAACACATAGAGAATCACAGACCGCCCGGCTCAGATCCACTTGTACTCCCAGGCGATATATCATCTGGCCAGATCGTCAAGTGGGACGGCTCTAAGTTCGTAGGTATTGCTGAACCGTCCGGAGGCATAGCCTCCCGCTATGCCGACAACGACATATTTCTCTGCACCAATTTCGAGAGCCTCGACGGCTTTACCACAAGCATCCAAAATTCCGGCGAAGTTAATCTCGAATATCGCTACCTAGATATATACACAAACACCACGGTTGCCTCTTGGGCATATATCGCAAAACAACACGCAATTCAATTTCCCGTTACCACCTGGAACAAGGTCCACAAATTCAAGGCAATGGTATACTTTTGGAGTAACCCCGACAACACCGGGCTTATTTATATCGGCATGGGTCGCGCCCACGACGGCCGTCACATAGGATTCTTAATCGAAGACGGACTTTTCCAAGGCTCCGTCCACAACGGAACCAATCAATCAAAAGTTACCCTGGAAGACTGGGGCTCAGGCAGCTACGCAAAAACCAAAAACCTTGAGGCAATATTTACCCCAGGCTCCAAAGCCGAATTTTACATTTCAGGTGTTAAGGAGGGCGAGATTACAACAAACCTCCCTTCCGGATCTACAGACTCAGATTTTTGGTTCTTTTACTACACCGCAAACAGTGCCGAGGGAAAGAGGAACCGCTCACGAATAAGCCAATTTCAATTCACCCAGGCTGAATAAAATTAACGAGCTCCATCAATGGGACACAAACTTTCCTTGAACGCAATCCGAAGGCCAGCACTCTCTATGCCCTTTTCACGACATAGACTCTGGTGGAAACAGCCCGATTTAACAGGTCTTACCTGGAACGATCTTGGACAGCAAGAATCAGAAACCACTATCCATTCCCTTGCTTACTTGGAAAACGGTATTGCCCTTGCGGGTACTTCTCCTAGAGGCAAAATATTTAGGTCTACTGATTACGGCCAAACCTGGCAGGACCTTGGAAGCCAGGCCGGTGCGTCCGGTATTCTCTCCCTTGCTTACCTGCAAAACGGCATTGCTCTTGCAGGTACCCAACAAAACGGCAAGATTCTCCGCTCCACTGATCACGGCGAAACCTGGAACGACCTAGGCACCCAGGCATCACAAACCCGTATCTACTCCCTTGCTTACCTTGGCAACGGTATTGCCATCGCGGGTACTTTTAATAATGGCAAAATTCTCCGCTCCACTGATTACGGCGAAACCTGGAACGACCTAGGCACCCAGGCATCACAAATAATCATCCTCTCCCTTGCTTACCTTGGCAACGGTATTGCCCTGGCCGGAACTTATGACGATGGCAAAATTCTCCATAGCACTGATTACGGCGCAACCTGGTCAGACCTAGGCCAACTCGACGAAGAAACTTTTATCTACGCCCTTGCTTACCTTGAAAACGGTATTGCCCTGGCTGGTACCTACGCTAATGGTAAAATATTCCGGTCCACTGATTACGGATTGACCTGGACTGACCTTGGACAGCAGGCCTCCGAACCCACTATCTATTCCCTTGCGTACTTGGAAAACGGCATTGCCCTTGCGGGTACCCATGACAACGGCAAAATATTCCGGTCCACCGATTACGGCGCAACCTGGTCAGACCTACGCACTCAAGCATCACAAACCCATATCTACTCCCTTGCTTACCTTGGCCACTCCATTGCCCTGGCCGGAACCTCTGCAGACGGCAAAATTCTCCGAAGCCCAAAACCGCCCGGCTGGTAAAGGATTTTATATGTTAGATTACTTTTTTCACTCCCTCCCCCTGGTGGCAGCCCTTTTTATTTGGGCGGTCCGCCTCGAATTCAAAATAGCCAGGCTGCAGACAGATATGACCTGGTTAAAAAAGGAGCTCCCTCGATGCCAACCGACCTCGGAAGACCCTACTCCCTAGACTGGCGCGGAGACCCTCCGCACATGCTCACCCAGGACGTACCTCTTTGGTATAGATTTTTGGAAAAGTGGGGATCCGCATTTTTAAACCTATACTATGACTGCCTTTTAGGAGGTCCCTATCTTACCCAGGAGGAAAAAAAGGATCCCCTCAAATGGATGTGGAGGGTTAACCTGGCCAAAAGGGCCGACGCCATCGCAGAGCTCGATAACGAGGTCTGGATTATAGAGGTTGCGCCAGATCCCGGGATAAGAATAATTGGCCAGCTTCAAACTTACAGGGTCCTATGGCTGCGAGATCCCAAAATCAACAAGCTCGAGAGGATGATTTTGGTATCAGAGACACCCAACGAGGATCTATTTGACGCGGCCAGTACCCTAGGCATATCAATTTACATCCTATAGCCAATACTAACCCCTTGCCCCCTTAACTATCGTTTAACCTAGGGCAAATTTGCGATCGCAAATTTCCCTTGATCAAGGAAAAGCCCCAATATGGCCAAATATAACTTCCCGGTCAAGCTACCCCGCTTCACTACCGAGGAATTTACCAAGCGAAAGGCCGCATACGTGGCCAAATACGGCTATTCCATCAACATTCCCGGATTTAGCGACATTATAAAGCTAGGTCTGGACCAACCACCCACAGCCAAAGAATTATCCCTTTACCGCTCCGCGGACCCCGGCGAGCTCAGCGTCCAAAGATGGCAAGCCATCAAGAGAATTAAACTAAAGAAGAAACAAGCCTTTCAGCGGATGATGGCATCACCATCACCAGCCTGGCTTGCTAACATCGGCTCAGCAATGACCTTTATGGATGATGTCAACGACACCCTCGGCACCATCTCCATGGTCGCCAGGATCACAGCTCGCATGCTACCCAAAGCACTCGGCAAGATCTTGACCGGTCCTGCAGGCTGGTGCCTCCTTGCCGCAGACATCGCAAATATAGGCATGACCCTCTCCCGCCTACCCGTCAGGGGAATTGCAATCAAAACCAAGATGCACGAAGGACTTGGGATGAATCCATTTTCTAAGAAGGCCAAACTATCGAGAGCAACCAAAATGAGGAAGATCCGCCCCACTAAAGGCGAGCTCATCGAAGCCCTACAGACGACAGACAACGTGTTCGGCGTAGGGTTATGTCTTGGCCCAATCGTGGGACTTATTCAAGACGTCGCTGCCGGCATTTATAGGACCGTCAAAGGCAAAAGCGTCAGTGTCACCGCACCCTGGGCAGGCCTGGCCACACACGAGCAGCTAGGCATGAATGTCTTTAAAGCCGTACAACAGCTCTGGACCGGAGGACAGGAACTGTCCGACGAGGATCATGCTCGATGCATACTAGCCGCAAACATGGCAACACAAATAGCCTGGCCAATTACCCAGCAATGGCACCCGGTTGACAATATATCCAACATTAACAACATTGAGCTCCGAGCTCCCTCCCCCACAGATCCAACCACCCTGGCCCTTTTTGCCGAGGAGGGGATTGACCCACGCACCCGGACCGGCTTTCTTAGCATAAACCGCCGCTACGCAACACCAATGGATTTATGGGACTCTGCAGAGGCAAAGATTGACGCTTCATTTCACGAGTATTGCCAACGCAACAAACACTTTTATGAAGGATATATGGCCGCCGAAACCGGCGTCGACACAATTCAAAACATGTATGCCCTCATGGAGGGGGAGGATCAAGTAGAGCTCGACTATTCCAACACAGAAAAGGCACTCCATAAGATGTTTGACAACGGGTGGCGCTTTCACGAGGACAATACCCCTGAGAAGATCGAAGCATTTGCCCAGGCTGTAGAGGCCTGGGCAGATCAAGGCTATGACTTTACCTGGAAGGACCTCCAGAAACGGCTTGAGGAACAACACGCAATAATTTTTACCAGGGAAATACCCACCGAATAACCAGGCCAGGGTCCACCGGAGATCCCTCTGGCCAGGCTACCTTTTTTTCCCCCCCCGGCGGAAAATACCCAAACCAAGAAAAAAGGGCCGGACCTTCCGGAGAAAAAACCCCTAAGGAAACTCCGGAAAACCGGAGAAAAAGGAAAAAATCCAAAATTTGGGTACGTCCAAAAATTCCCAGAAAAGAGAAACCAAAGCGGACGGGCGTTTGGCCCTCACCCCCACCCCCCC
>JABUBK010000343.1_pt1 | contig 11173 bp, 9 predicted proteins | sample 7332671 | NCBI WGS metagenome assembly JABUBK01 (sample SAMN07256342, study PRJNA390944) | subsurface metagenome | isolation source: Methane hydrate marine sediment | place: Pacific Ocean: Eastern North Pacific, ODP site 1244 | collected 2002
TTTCGAAAGATTGATCTATATCTCCTTTAAACGCTAACACTTTCATAGAAATCTCAGTTGGATCACCAACCACTGCCAGATCTCCAGTTTTTTGATCAATTATACTAACATGAGAATCATTACAAAACAAGCAAACTTCTAGAAACCTTTTAAGGTCATCATTCATAACGATTGGTTTTTCATCTTCAAGAATCTTCCCTTTAATATTGTATCCTACACCTTCAACAGATAACTCTTTATCATTGAAATATATTTTTACAACGGTCATTTCATTTTTAGTCAAAGTCCCGGTTTTATCAGAACAGATCACACTCACTCTTCCCAATGTTTCAACAGCTGTCAATTTCCTCACTAATGCGTTTCGATCCGCCATTTTTCTCATCCCTATACTCATTACAACCGTAATAACTACAACTAATCCTTCAGGAACCGCGGAAACAGCTAAACTTATTGCTATTTTAAAAGCACCTATGATTTCTTCAATCCCCTGCTCAGTAATTGTAAAACCTTGAGTCATTAATATGAGAATGAATTCAAATGCAAAAACAGCACCACATATTATTATAATAATAATTCCTAATTGTTTTCCAAATTTATCTACTTCCTTTTGGAAGGGACTTGGTTCTATTACCACTTCTTGTAATTTTCCCGCAATTTTACCTATTTCAGTATTCATTCCTGTTCCTATTACAATACCCTCTCCATTTCCTCTAGTTACTATCGTGTTCATATACCCAAGGTTGGTTCTATCTGCTAAAATCATCTTTTCATCTACAATATCCAATTGTTTCTGAACTGGTTTCGACTCTCCTGTTAATATTGCCTCATCCACATAAAGTGAAAATTGTTTCGAGAGTCTTATGTCTGCAGGAAACTTGTCTCCTTCCTCTATTAACACAATATCTCCGGGAACAACTTCTTCGACGCCTAACTCCTTAACTATTCCATCTCTTCGTACTTTCGCATAATGAGGTGCTAATTTTTTTAAGCTCTCAAGTGATTCTTCAGCCTTGTATTCTTGATAAAATCCTAATATTGCATTGATAATTAAAATGGAACTAATTACTACAGCATCTGTGTATTCAGATGACCAAGCTGATGCTTCAGGTCTAGTGGATTCCCAAGCTCCTATAATAATAGAGATAATAATTGCAAAAAGCAGCAAATAGACAAGAAAACTTTTAAATTGACCTATAAATATTTGCCAAGCAGTCTTTCCTTTTTCTTTAATTAATTCATTCTTTCCGTATTTTTCAAGCCTTACTTGAGTCTCTGATTCTGTCAAACCTACTTCTAATAAGGTATTAAATTTCTTTGCTACTTCTTCAATGCTTATAGAATATGCATTAATTTGTTCCATATCTTCTCAAAATCCTAATTTTTTTATTTAAATCTTTTTACAAGAATTAGTTTAGATTTTTGAAATATTTCTCAAAACCTTTCTTAAAATAATAAATAAATTTATTAAAACCTTTTTTAAAATAATAACAATTCGATTTTTTAATTGTTTGTTCTCTAAATTTATGTAGATTTTTATGAATCTGCCTTTCAAGATATTGTCATCACTGATATTTTGGTCTTGAAAAAAGATCTTTATATGGTATATCTAAAACCACGCTAAAAAAAGATAATCTAATTATATAAATTGTAGGAAATTAATGATTTCTGGTTGCACACGTAATTAAAAAGATTGAAAAAATAGAAATAAAATTAAAACTGTTCCTCTGGTAAATTCATTAAAGAATTGATTAAATCTGAGACACATTGAGCAGTAGGACCTAATTTATTCATATCAATTTTATCCAATGTATCTTCTGCTGTGAGTAAATAATAGGGAGATCGTATCCAATGAATTATTTTTAAATCACTATGAGCGGTAAAATGACCTGCTTCACCGATGGGGGGTGTTGCAAAAAAGTTGTCTGGAATTAACATCATTCGCTCTATTTTATGCTCTCTAAATGCTTTAATTGTAAGTGCGACTAATGGGACTTTTTGAGATAAAAATACTGCCCCAAATGCAAGTTCATTTGTTATTTTAAAATTATGGGTTTCAGGATCTTCTTCAACATCTTTTGCACACATATGTTCTAAGTTAACATCTACTAATACATTCTTTAAAAGGTCATCTTTATATTTTCTTGCAAATGATTCAGCTCCTATTCCTCCATATAGGTGACCTGCTGTTAATATAAATAACATTGAGCGAGGTCTTTCATTTTTTGGAATTTTGGACCAAGCTCTTAATTGAGCTAGAACCATTGAAACTCCAGTTCCATCTTCAGAAGCACCCTTAAATGCAGAATCATGATGGCTAGATACCATTATCATCTCATCAGATTGTCCGGGTAATATCCCCCAAATATTATGTGCTATGCTTGGTTCCTTATGACCCTCAAGAATTATTGTACCTCGAGAATTATTTAATTGAGCTAATTCCCGGACTTTCATACCATCATATTTCCCTACGTATAAAGCAGGAATTGGTTTCATAGTACCATCATATGGTCCCCAATGACTATTAACATTTGATGGATAATCTCTCAAGATAAGGATTAAACCTAAAGCACCTCTTCTTACTGCACGCCAATAAACAGAATCTTCCCTTGGTTTTCCCCCTAGTGCCTGTGGTGGGAAATTCAATAAAGCAAATGTTAAAACCATTTTAGTGGTCTTATCGATTGAATTAGTAGGATCTGCAACATAATATGGTTTTGCTATATTTAATAATTTACCAAGAGGTAGTGTCGGAAATTCGATATCTGCAACTACAATTTTTTCTTTAACGTCAATCTTTTTAAAATCTTTATCTCTTCCCGTTCCTACATAAACCATAGGAGCTGTCAATCCAGCTTTATCAGTAAATCCAGTATTCAGTACATAAAAGCATGAAATTTCTGTAGTTTCATTTCCATTTGATATACTTAGTTTCCAATTTTTACCAACCCAATTTATAACATTTACCGGTTCTTTCTTTACATTTTCAAGTCCTAATTCAATAAATTTACTCTCTAAAAAATTTTCAATTTCATGTGCTTCTTTTGTTCCTATTCTCCTATGCGGGACGCTGCAGATTTTTTCTAAATCATTTTGAATAATTTTCAAAGTTGGTGCTTGAACTATTAATCTTGGTTTTTGAATCTCTAATAAGAGCTTCTCAGCTTTTTTTCTAATTCTTCTCATTTTAGGAATTAATTTTAATAGATTAATGATGATTTTTCTTTTTGACATATGAAATTCTTGAGAAGGCTCTAATTCATCTCTAACTTTTTCCATAGAATTATCTCTTTATTATATCTAAATTAAAAATTTGTTAATGATATTTATTAGTGTTTTTATTTTTATTTTGTATTTTGGATAAAAGAGAAACCTATTTTAATAAAATTCTTTTAAATAAATATCAATTAAAATATATCAATAATTTGAGATAATTGATAAAATGATTAAAGAAAAAAGGATTTCAGGCTTTAAAGTGGATAGATGTGATTTATGTGGATTGTGTTTTCATCTTTGTCCTGTTTTACAGTTATCTATCGAAGAAGCAAAATTAGAAATCAAAAATCTTATCGAGGGAAAGGAATCTAAATATGTTCTTACTACTTGCACTACGTGTTTATCATGCAATTTTTATTGTCCACAACAAGCAAATCCATATCAATTAATCCTTGAAAGGTGGAATGATTTATACAAAGAGAGAGGCGCACTTCCATTATCTCGTTTTGTCTGTCCTACTGAGGAACATAACATTTGGCAACTCCTTAATGTTTTTCTCTCTAATCAAGAAAAACGATGGATCCATGAATGGATGAATTATATTCCCAAACCTTCTGATAAGGTTTTATTAATTGGAAATTATACTCATTTATTTCCCTTTATAATTGGAGGAAGTAAATTATTAAATTATTTTAAACCCATAGATAGAATTGATCAATGGGAAGGAGGTGCTTATCTCTATCAATTAGGATATCTGGATGTCGCCCAAAAGGTCGCTGAGAGAACTAAAAAAGATTTCGATAAGTGGGGTGTTGATATTGTGGTTCCGCTTTTAGACGCAGTCCATTATCTTTTCAAAGAAGTGCATCCTAAAGAAATGAAAGTAAGTCATGATCAAAAATTTATAAATTATTATGATTGGCTTATAGAAAAGCTTGATGCAGGTGACATAAAATTACCTAATCAATTAAATCTTACAGTCACTGTTCATGACAATTGTTATTCTAAAGCTTTAGATGGGGTATATTGGGAAAATCCAAGAGTAATTCTCAAGAAATGCGGTTGTAAAATTCTAGAAATGAAACATAATAAAAAAGATTCATTATGTTGTGGATTTGGAGTTGGACCTTCTTGTGTGGGCAATATTTCAATGGTATTTAATATTATGTCTGAAGCAAAAAAAAAATATGAAGAAGCGGAAGAAACTGGAGCGAAAGCCTTAATCTCTTATTGTGGTGGGTGTATATATCTATTGTGGGCTTCTAGAGAACTTTTGGGCAAAAAAATTGATGTTTATCACATAATAGAAATTGTTAGAATGGCAATGGGTGAGAAAATAAATTACCCTCACGACCATATCAAGCGAGCTTGGGATATAATCGCCATTATTACATATCAATTGCTTTTATCTGTATTTCAAGCGAATTTCTTTATAAAGCGAATAACTTATGATAAAAATATGAGCACCTTCCATCCAAAAAAATATAAAATCTTAAAATTGATTCGAGGTTTATTTAATATTTCTGCAGTTCGAAAATTATATGCAAAAATGTTTCGAATTTTGATGCCAATAATGAAAACCCGTTAAAATTCCAACAAGGAAATAAAAAATTATACAAAAAAAATCATATATCTTAAAAATTTCGAAATTTAATCTATTATTATTTTAAAAAATATATTCCTAATTTAAAATGACTAATATCAAACCTATAAATATAAAATTTTTTGATCCCTTTGATGAAGAAGCTTGTAATTTATGCGGTGAATGTCTAGCTCATTGTCCAATTATGGAATTTTCGGTCGAAGATTCAAAAAATGAAATGAAAAAACTAATTTCAGGTGAGAAAACGGAACAATTATTGAAAAAATGCCAGAGTTGCTTTACATGTAATTTCTACTGTCCTACTGATGCACATCCTGCAAGTCTTATCTTAAAGCGATGGAATGAACAATATGAAAAAAATGGATTAAAAAATAGAGCTAAATATTACATAACACAACATCCCTATTATCCAAATTTCCGTACTTATGTAATTGACCATATGCCAGAAAATGCTAAAGAAATTTTAGAGAAATGGAAAGATTTAAGCCCAATCGAGGATACATTGACTTATCCAGGGTGTAATGTAATAACATTTCCAGAATTAACTCAAGCAAGTTTCTTTAAAGACCTTGATATAAGGGGTAGGCTTGAATATTGCTGTGGTGAAACATTATTTCGCACAGGCTATGTAGATCAATTTAAACAGGTTGCTAAAAGACTAGATAAATGGTTTAATAAATTAAAACCTAAAAACCTACTTGTTCTTTGCACAGCTGGAACAAATGTCTTTAAAAATATTTTGCCTCATTATGGTTTAACTTATAAATTCGAGTCAATTAAGTCATATCTTCAATACCTTTGGGAACAAATTGAAAGTGGTGAGATTCATATCAAGGAAAAATTAGATATGACCGTTACAATCCAAGAATCATGTTATAGTAAAATGTTCGGTAATGAATATATGGATTTACCAAGAAAAATTCTAAATGCAATAGGTGTGAAAGTTATCGAGATAGATGCTTGTAGAGAAAACATGAGATGTTGTGGCATTGGTGGAGGGTTCTCTGTTGATAGTGCATATCATCCAATGAATTTAATTAAATCAGGATTCAGAAATATTAGAGAATTTAAAAAGACAAAAGCAGACGCAATATGTGTTTATTGTGCCGGTTGTTTGGCCACACTTTCAATAGTTCAGAAGTTGTATATGAAAAAAAGAATGAAAATTTTTCATATCATCGAATTATTAACAATGGCTATTGGAGAAAAACCAATATCCAAGAAAATAAAGAAGAAAAGAGCAAAACACTTTTTTTGGGGTATAATGAGAAAACAGTTTCCTAAAGTGTTATCTAAAAAAACTTTCAAAATCGTAGAAATTCTAGAAGATCCTTATCCAAAAGGTTATTAGAATTCAAAATTGATTATACTCAAATTAAAAATATTTCGATAACACAATATTTTTAAAAAAAATAGATATTAATTATTATAATCTAATTAAATTTTTTCTAATAAAAGGGTATTCTTATGGGAGTTTCAAAAATATGTCGAATTGCATTTCGGATTGCCTTGTATGTTATGACAATTTCTTTAACACTTACAGGCTTATTCGGTGGTCTTTCTGCTGTAGCCGTGTTTAGTGATTTTTCTGAAAATGTGAAAATACCATCTGGTCCCATAACTGCACAATTAAATTTTAGTGAACCTATGCGTCTTGTAATACCTTTTAATTTAACTAATGCAGGATATTTTCCGCTTGATGAATTAAGGATAGGGATTGCAATTAATATGACTTATAATGTATCGCTATCACATATTATTATGCAAAAAGAGCAAGTTTATCCAGAGATTGGAGCAGGTGTTGAATTTGAGGGTAACTTCACGGCTACTGATGAGAGTTTCTCTATTCCATCAGGTGATATTGACATTTTTCATCCCCCAACTTTTACCATGAATCTTAACATTTCTGCCTATTATACATTTCGATTACTTTTTTTTGGCTTAGAATTAAAAAATATACCATTATCATTAGGAGGTCCATAAAATGGGAGGAATGAAGAATATCTTCAGAGGTTTTATCGGAATGGCTATATTTTTAACAACAACTTTGTTGATACCATTCTTAACTTTTGATTATGTCGATAAAATGGAAATATCAATACCTCCAACTGATCAAATTTTAGATATACAAATAGCTAAAGGCAATATTGTAATTGTTTTGTTCTGGCTTGTCGCATTAGGGTTAGTAATCAGTGGGTTAGCTTTTTTCTCCTGGTCGTCTCCAAAAAACTCAAGAAGAAAAATAGTTTTTAGTATGTTATTAGTATTCACTAATTGCTTTTATTTATGGAGTTATAAATTTAGTGGGGCAACATTATTTGGGATTGAGATTCCAGGACTTGGAAGTGTAACGCTTGATTTTGCTGAAATGGTAATGTTATATCTGGGAGCTTATACGTTAATAATTATAGCAAAAATTTGGAAGTTAATTGAAGTTGAAATTGGCAAAAGAAAAGAAAAGAAAGAAGAGAAGGTATATATCCCAGATTCTACTTTTGGTAAAGAAGGAGGTGCAGTTTAAATGATATTACAAGTTGATATATTAAGGATGATTGCAGAATTCATTGGAACGATATTTTACTATTCTAGAGCGGTTTTAACACCATTTGGTGAAGTAATGAAATTATGGATTGATGCGGTTTTAGGTTTAATGAATCAATATATTCCAATGGAAATAAGCATTTATGCGATAATATTTGTTGTTTTAATAATTTGCGGTGTTATCATTAATTATCATTGGCCAGGAGAAAAAAAAGATAAAGAAAAAAAAGAAAAAAAGGAAATTGAACCTTCTGCTGATAAATGTAAATATTGTGGAAAACCGATAGGAGATTCAGAGTTCTGTCCTTATTGTGGTTCAAGAAATTAATAGAAAAGAAAATAATTATTTTACTTAAATATTTTTTATTTTTTTTAATAATTCTACAGCTCTCACGCCTATATTTTTCGCTACTCTTTGCCCGATTTCGTCGATTTCACCTTTTTTTATAAATTCTTTCCGCCCATATTTTTGTAAGGATGTCATTGGAATATTCTCATCTATTACAGGATTTCCTAACGCACCAAAACAAACCATACCTTGAATAAAGGCAAAATTTATTAAATCTGAGACAACTCCTGCAGCACCACCATTTCTTAAGCCTGATGCTCCCATAGGTGCAAAAATTATATCTTTTAATTTATAATTTGCCATTTTCCAAGGTCTTGAACGATCTATAAATACTTTAGTTAGACCGGATACACTTCCAAAATAACACGGAGATGCCATAAAAATTGCATCAGCACTTAATATTTTTTCTTCTAATTTTTTAAAATCATCCTTTTCAGATAATGGACATTCAAACGGCTCCCGCAAGCATTGATCACAACCTGTACATTGCTCCAATTTATAATCCACCAAATAAATTTTTTCAATTTCAATAGTTGCATCTGTTTCTTTAGCTCCTTTCAGTGCTTCTTCTACTAAGAAATCACAAGATCGATTTTTTCTTGGAGATCCACAAATTCCTAGAATTTTTATAAGACTTTTTTCAATCTCTTCTGCCAATTTTCACTTTCACCTAAATAATTAATAATAAATACGGTTATTAAATTTACATATTATTCAATTTCAATTTATAAAAAGATAAAAATCGATTTATAGAAAAATGTAAACTATAATAATTTTATAAATTTATGGAAAATATCACTTTATTAATCCAATAATACTTCTTCTGGTCTTTTCTTTTACTTTATTTTAAGGTCTCCTAAGAGTAATTATTAAGAAAACTATAAATATAAAATAATCAATTGCTCAAATAATATATTCAATTAAATATCATATTCTATTAAATATCATGTTCTATTAAACTAGAAGTATAAATTTTATATATTTGAAAAACATTAAGTATTATAAGGGAGATATTTTTAACTTATTATATTACAATTGGGTTAAAAATTTTTTAATTTAGAAAGTATAAGATAGTAAGGGTACTATGAAATACTTTAGAGAATTAACGAAAGAATTTAAGAGTAAAAAAGATATCGAACAAAAGTTGGATTTCTATCAAAATTTCATTGAGCAAAAGTTATCAGAAAATGATTTACTATCTGCTTTAAATAAATGTCAATCTGCCTTAACACTACGCAGAGAAAATAAAGATTTTGGATTTGGGACTTACGTTAAGAGATTTAATGAATTAAATGAATTAATTAATCAAAAAATCTTAGAATTCCGTAATTCTTATGAAGTCAAATTATTAAATATGAATTACATAACCCTTACTTCTGAAAATTTAGAAGAAGTATTAAAAAAATTTGTAAATATTAAGAATCAAATACTAAAAGAAAAAAGCAAAGCGCTTCTAGAAGATATCAATCAACGAATAAATTTTATTTTAGATTATATTAAGAAATCATATGAACTGTTAGGAATATATGATATCTTAAATTATAACCAGGTTATTGAAACAACCAGTTCCTTGATTTTGAAAGCTAAATCTGATAATCTTGACATTTTTAGAACCTTTTTTGAAAAATTACAGTCAGAATTAGTTAAAAAGAAAGTAAATGAAATCGGGGCTTCCTCGGATATAATATCCCTCTATGACTTAAGTAAAAAATGCCTAATTAATGAATATGAGCTTGAAAAAATTATTAAAACAATGATTAAGGAAAAAGATTCATGGATAAGAGTTTATATAAAAGAAACTAAGACTGTAATTTTTGAAGAATAAAGAGAAAAAACACCAACTCTTACTAAATTCTGATAATATTATTTCTGTAAATATTGATATTAACGCAATAAATAAATACTAAAATGGAACCCATAAAAATTATAATACTAAAGAATGAAACCAAGAATCCTGCTATTGATTCTTCTAATGATTTTCCTTACTATACCTCATAATGCTCGATAAGAATCAGGTCTCAAAATATTCGGATTTTCTATACCCTTTTTTATGGTTTTAAGAATTTCTAATTTATCTTGATCTAAAATACCTCCTATAGGTAAATAATTAGATGCGTGATTAGTACGAAAAACGCAATTTGCGTTAGGATTATTCTTAAAATCAATCTTTTCAATAAATAGATATAATTCTTTTAAAATATCTAAAGTTTCCATCTCGTGAAATTCATTATTTACTTTTCTTTTAAAAAGCTCAGTACCGGGAGGTACCATGAGGGTCAAACAAGCAATATACCAAAGTATGTCATCATCTGGGCAGATTTTGTTTACTAAATCGGCAGAACTGATGGCAGAGAGTTCAGATAAATCTTTATTATCACCCCCTAACCCTAATATTAATGTTGCAGAAAGAGTAATACCTGATTTCATTAATTTTTTACTCGCTGAAATTAGCTCTTCCTTAGTTGTATGCTTATTCATCATTTTAAGTAATTTATCGGACCCAGACTCGAATCCAACATAGGCAATTCCCAAACCTGCCTTATTTAATTCTCTCAATTCCTCATCAGACTTCTTAAGAATATCTTTCGCGTGAGCGTAAACTCCACATCTTACAAATGGAAATACCTTTCTTGCATACATAGTTATTTCTAATAATTTTTCCGTGGGCATTACCATTGCGTTTCCATCCAAGAAGAAAATCTTTTTTACATTGGGCCCATGAATTTTTCTTCCAGTATCCAAATCTTTCTTTATATCTTTAATGTCTCTGATTACGAATTTCTTACGTAAATTTGACATACAGAAAGTACAACGAAATGAACAGCCCTCAGTCGCTTGAATCAAAAGAGAATATGCTTCTGAAGGAGGTCTAAAAACTGGATGGCAGTAATAAATACTCTCTTGATTAGACATCTTAATCTTTAAAATTTATTTCTTATTGACTTTTAATGAAATCGAGATTTATATTGTAAGTTTACTTCTTTGGAGCTTTTTTACATTTATGCCTGCTCAATCTCAAAAAAGTTTTTCCACAATAAGGACACACCTCCCCTTTCTGTGCATCTTCTGATTTTTCAGCTGGAGGTTTAGGTTTTCTTCCTCTAGATCCTTTCATCTTACTTTTAGAAGGAGCAAATTCACAAATAGCCTTATGAGCAGAAAGATCTTCAAAAAAGTCGCCGCAATAAGGACACTCTGATGTAAGTTCTCCAAATTCTTTTTTGCTTACTTTTGTAGTTCCTTTTGAGCGTTTTTTATATTTAATTTCTTTAGTCCCCTTCTCCTCTTCTTCGAATTCACTTACATCCAAATCAATATCTTCTAATAATTCAGCTTCTAACTCTTTTATTTCTATTTTTTTTACTATCGGAATTTTTTTCTCAGCTATCTTCTTGCTTTTTTTATATACTTCATTGATTGTTATATTTGAATTCGGTTCATAATATTCACATACCTGACATACATAT
>JABUBK010000344.1_pt1 | contig 11166 bp, 19 predicted proteins | sample 7332671 | NCBI WGS metagenome assembly JABUBK01 (sample SAMN07256342, study PRJNA390944) | subsurface metagenome | isolation source: Methane hydrate marine sediment | place: Pacific Ocean: Eastern North Pacific, ODP site 1244 | collected 2002
TCATCTGAGAATTGCTCTTCCAGAATCTCTCAGATATACTGATACTCCAGTCCTATACTCAAGTCTGGGATACCTTCCGCCACATATTCCGGTTCTTCCGGGACTTCGCTTGCAACCGCGTAAAGAAGATGTCTACAGGGATTTTCAATACCGGTCTCTCCCAATGACTTCGTTTCGCAGAATGGGCAGAAAAGCTCATAAACCTCGTCGTCGATGATCTCAATTTTCTGCATGGTTTATTTCCCTTTTAATAAACTGAATTACAACCAGTTCCTCAACCGGGATATCCTCCTGGTCAACAACTTCCGAGATATCATCAAAAGCCTCCTCGGCTGAGTCGTAACCGTAACAGATTGTTGTGTAAATCGGGGTGTCTGAATCTTCTGGAAATGATATCCGGCAAATAGAGAAAGGACCGGGGATCATCTTTTATACTCCCTTCAGCGGTAATTGCTCAGGGCCACTCTTAACCCTCTGGGCCTTTTTAAAGGTTATATTTGTTCGATCAGGATAATTCAACCGCTTATCTTTTAATAGTTTCCTAACGGTAACCAATTGAATTCTCGGATGCTTTCCCCAAGGTGATTCATAAAATCCGGTTGAGGCCGTTTCTTTACGCATTGGTGATGTTGGTTCTTGGCTGAACCAGATGGTGATATCTTCATGGTCTCTCTTCCGACTGAATGCGTACAAAGACTGTCTCACCAACCTTTCGCTGGTTATTCGGATGAGAAGTCGAGAAATTCCCTTAAAAGACAGGTCACAGATATATAGGGAGACGTTTACCTCACTATCTTTATTGTTTATCTGCCGGGGTGGTCTCTTTTCCGAAGATTCCTCTTATCTCATTAACAGCTTTGCCAAGGACCCTATGAATAACGCTGAGAGTATCCTAAAAAAGGTGGAGGAGATGGGTTTCTCCGATAAGGTCATCAAATCGGTATAGTCCTTCTTTTACATGAAAGCAGGACTTAGTATTCAGGTTATAGTTTCGCTTCTATAACAATCCAGAGCCATATAACAGGTTTAAACCGAAATCTAGCAGAATTATGCAATAGCGTAATTGTTTTATTTAGAAATAACGGAATTACGTTGTTTTAAGCATTACCGTTGGAAGTATTCAACGATTGTTTCTCGGATCAGTCCAGAGAGAGTTATCGCTTTCGAGTATTCCTTTTTCTCTCCGGGTCCGAGTGTCGCTTTTTCGACTTGGCGTTTCATTATTTCCGCCATGAGTAATTGATAGATCTCAGGCGATAGAGTAACTGTAGCTTTCAGGAAGTCGCTCCGCTGGCCCTTCTCTGGATTCGGATCGATTTTAGCTGATTTTTTAATTTCCCTCTTTCTGTTTTTCGGCTTTTCCTGATTTCCGGCTTTCGGTAAATGCATTTTATCCGCCATCTGGTTAAGACGTGCCTTGCTCATTTCTGATAATTGTCCTTTCTGTCGTTTTCGCTAGGTTCTGAAATTCGGTATGGGCGGCGGAGTTCGGTTGATACTCTCCGATCGTTAATCCCTGAATCGATGCCTCAGCTATTCCGACTCGGTGACTTATGGCTGGAAGGAGCTTTTCACCGAGGGATTCCAGAGAAGCCCCGAGATCCCTCGATAGATTCGTTCTGGGGAACGTCTTAGAGGGAACGAACCGGATTATAGGCTTACCGCCCGATCTCCGCTTTTGGGCCTCCCTGGTAAGCTCTAAAGCCTCTTTAGCCGCTAATATGTCGAGCGGAGAGGGTCCGCATGGGAGTAAGACGAGATCGGCGAGTAACGAGGCCGCTAGAGCTGGATCGGCAAAGCCCGGAGGAGTATCTATCAAGACTCTCGAAGCAGAAGACTCCAGAATTGCCGCTTTGAATCGCTCAGGGTGCCTCATATCGAGAGTTCTAACTGTTCGTGATAGAAAGCCCTTGCCAAGATTTGCCCACATCCAGAGGCTTTTTTGAGGGTCTGTATCGAATACCACAACCGAATGACCGAGTGCGGATAGCCCATAGGCCAGATTAGCGGTTAACGTACTTTTACCCGTTCCTCCCTTTAATCCCGTAACTGCAATAACGGACATGGTTAGATTATAAAAAATAACTCCGTCATAACGGAAAAACGGAATTTTGTTTTTCCTATAGTATGAAATTAGGAATACAGGAAAGTTGTAATTTCAATTATCCAAAATAATATAATAACGAGAAAAGGAAATTAGGGAAGATCCTTATGAAATTTATCTCCTGAAGGTGTAAAATAACAGGTACAGTCATAGTTCAATAGCCCTCTCCTCACAACAGGGAAGGCGGCTTGACAGGTACTGCCTTCCCTCCTTTTTTTATTCTGGTTTATCCCTACCCTTAAGGCGATTTTTTTATTACCGATCTGAGGTCAGTTAGGTGGAGTACAATAGGGTTGCGTGGCAGGGCTTGCCGCACTGTGGCGTAAAGAGTAATGAGGGTGGTGCTGGAAGGGTGCCACCCTTTTTTATTGTATGGATTACTCTTTTATAATGCGGCAAAGCGTACCGGCCTTTTGAGTGGTTCACTCTAGCATTTCAGGTGAGTGTCATAGTCAAGGCATAACCTGTGAGGCGTGAATAAGAACGAAAAGAGGGGGCCGTTTATCACCCGGCCCCCAAAGATGTCAGTAAGCAGATCAAGCGCGACATCTAAATACGGTACGGCCAGAGTATCGCACAACTCCGACGTATCTGTAAAAGGTTTCGCGCTTGCTGCTCAATTATTGAGGAGTCGAGCGCATGCAAACCTCCTCTTTTAATAGGCTTGAGAGCCTCCCTGAAACCCTGAATCAGACGCCTGAATTTTTATTATCTTCAGCCGGTCAAATCTCCCCAGGATTCTCATCTGAGCCTCCAAGTCTCTCCGAACTCCTAAAGCCTGATATCCCTGAGACGTCGATATTCGTTGAGGCTAAGCCGGATCTCTTACTCGACTCGATACTGTTGCATAACTTCACATCGGGTGATGACCAGGTATTTGGTGAATCGTTCGCAAAAAGAGAAATAATCCGGGAAAAATACGCTGGAACCCTGCGTGAAATTTATTGGCGACAAGGCGAGCGAGAATTTTTGGAGAAATCTTTAAAAGTTGAGCTTTGTTGTCAAAAACCGATCCGATTTCATTGTTTGAACGATGGATTTTTAAAAGTTGTCCACAATAATCATTGTTACGTGCCTGGATGTCCTCATTGTGATCGTCATAAGAGCAGCCGAAAGTCCAAAATCGTTCAATTACTAATGGCGTTGATGAAAGATCCCCGATATCTCACTTTAACGCTCCAGCACGATGCTGACGAGAGTTTTAAGGAACAAGGCGAGAGATTGAATAAAGCAGTGAGGAAGTTCCGGCGGCTTACGGACTATAAGGACCACGTAGATTCAGGTATTTGGTTTCAACACGCAACCAACAAAGACGCGGGTTGGCACCGACACCCACACGTTGTAATAGACGGATCTTATTGGCCAAAAGAGGACTTGGCTGAGGCTTGGAATTCGGTCGGCGGAGGCTTCTGTGACATCCGGGAAATCGATGAAAAAACGGTTGGGGATCTGGTTCATTACACCACCAGGGGATCAGGGATTCTTGATGATCCGGATCTGACCCGTGAGTATCTCCAGGGCACCCGTAACCGTCGTCTTTCGACGCAGACCGGGAAATTGTATGGCGTAAAGACCCAGATCGAAAAAGCGAAGGCCGTTTATAAAGCCAACTCCGGCTTTAAAGCCGCCCTAAGTGCTCTATATAAGGGTCTTGAGCAACGCGGGCTAAATGTATCGGATCAGTTTAAACGCCTTCTGATTGACCATATCAGCCATGAACCAGCGGCTGTAGATGAATGTCCGATTTGTGGTGATCAGATGCAAGTGATTTCTGTCGAAGAGTTTGTCCGGGTTTGTCCAGGGCTCCCGGTTCCATATAAATCTGGACAATTGGCTTTAAAGCCGCCTTAGCGTTCCTGGCAAGGGTATGATAGCACCTCAAGACTCGAAAGTGGATTACAGTTTTGCCTTTTGTAGTAAGGAGTGTTGTGGTGCCTTTGCGCCTAACTGTGAAGAAATTGCGAATGAGATTAACAAAATCCTCCGATAGTGGCGAATAGGAGAAAACTCGGAAAAACTTAGTTTTTCTCGATATAATCTGTTTGGCTGTTTCATTTTCATTAGCAGCTCCTCAGTTAGGGAGGGAAGCGGTATCAGGGTGACTGCTTCCCTTTTTTTACTTCTCCGGATCTGAACGGGTGTAAAAAAGGTGAATAAGGGATCCGAAAAAAGCTCGAGCTCACCGCGATCGCGCAACTCGAGTTGTTTTAGACCTGGTGGGAAGGTGAAGACAAGGTGAATTCTGAGGGGACCGCTGGAATCCGGAGATAAAAAAGATCCTGGCAATATTAAAAAGAGGAAACGGGACAAGGGTATCCGGGAGGCTTGTCCCGTTTTGAAGGTGACGTTGTGATATTACCGGATATATTACGCTTTTTTAGAAACATTTGGCAGAAAATATGGTAGTGAGGCCAGGAAATTGCCATCCTCGCAAGAAGTTCTTTACTTGTAAGGTGTTTGGATTCTTAAAAGATAAATAAACCTGGAAACATAGACTGACGTTGGTTCTTGAATTTTAAATTGACGTATTGCTTTGTTTATGAACAGATTTTTGCAGCCAAGAAATAAAATTAATATATAACGCTTTCATAATGCCTTCATTTTGCCCGTAAAATTTACAACCCAGGTATGTAAGATTTGACAATTGATTTTCTTCTTTTTTTGTTGAGATTTGTCATTTGATCGGATCTTGCTCCGATCTATCGAGATCTTGCAGAATGGTCCTGGATCGAATCTCAATCGATTCAGATTGGATTGAATCTTACAGGAACAAATTAATCACCAATGGTCATAGAGAACGCCTATCTATCGCATTCGCGGCAAATAAAGGGAAGATCCCGCCTAATATCACTTCACTTTATCTTAAATTCTGGATGGATCTGAACCGAATCTAGATAAATCTGCCGAGCAATCGGGGCAATTCAAATATAAATCCATAACGCCTCCGGTTTTGTCCGTAAATTTAACGATCCGCCGATCGTAAATAAATTATTCAAATGAAACTGATATATTGCAGCAGGAACAAATTATCCACCAATAGAAAACCACTTTGAGCCGGTATAGATCGATTATTCTTTAAAGTTCTTCCAGACAATCAATTAAGTCTCGAATTTTAAATTTTACTCGTCTTTTCCTCCCTGCCTGTATGCTCTCCAACTCCATTTCCTGCTTCATATTTGTAATAAAAGATTCGTCTCTCGGGAACAAGATTAGAGCGTTTTGGTCCATTGAAGGAAGACCTTCATAGGAAGAAATATCCACAAATCGAGTGTCTGCTTCGATGATCTTGAAAGCAGATCTGGATCTTGCAGTCACGGCAATGAAATTGAGATCTTGCTTGATCTTCCTAATCTTGCTGTGGCTATCTTTTAATGCTGTCCTGTAACCTGGACAGTAAACAATCAAGTCTGTTGTTTTATCTCCTCGAATCCAGACACTTGATTTCAATCACTCCGTAGTGTTTCTTTTTACCATTGCCGCATGGGATACTAATCGCGATAATCGAGACTTCGCCTGTCTCCTCTGTCTGTCTCCGGGCTTCGTTCAGGACATAACAGTGCGCACTATATGACATTCTCAGCCATCGTTTGACCCTGTCCAGCCCAACTTCTTCATTACAGTTGTAATCTGGCATTGAATATTTCCATCGATAACTAAACTTGTTCATGACGCCTCCGTTCCCTGCGGTAATTTTACAAGCCGCGGTTGCAAAGCCTATCACTGTGTTTGTTTGTACTTAGAATGTATCGATTACTACCAAGATGTGAAATAAGCAACTGGAAACGATCCGGAAAGAAAGGATGGGATAGGTTATTTAATTTCTTGGGATTCACCTAGAATTGTGAGCGTACGATTTAATCCAATGGTGATTAAAAGAAGAAAGGAGCCGGCAGCACGAACCAGCTCCTCTCAACACAAGCAATTTACACTGTTATAAAGCGCCGTGTTTATTGATTCTCGATTATATCTGAAATTCTCGGTCAATCTTTAGAAATATCGCTTGCTTCCTCGAAGAAAAAAATCGAGACGGTGACGGATAAAGAGTTTAGAATATAGAAGTATTCACTGGTTGGTCCTCAGCTGGATATTTGATTAGAGCAGAGAGATGGAGGAAGGCGACGCCATGGGGGTGTCGCCTTCCTGCGTTTTATCTTGTTGTCGATTTAATGCGGTCGGACGCACTCTTTTCCTTGCTCGATATTGGCTAGACATGGATGAAAAAAGCGATTGTTTAACTGCCGTGGCGTTAATCTTTCGGGATCCGGAGAACACCATTGACTGGTGTGATCGATCCAACGTCGAGACGCTGGAAAATCTCAATCTGTCCCTTTGTCGTCGAATCGGTGATTCTGTCGATCAAGATCAGGTGGAACGTCTTTTAGAGGAATTGATCCGGGAAGTAAATTTTGCTCAGTTACCTGCAGACAGAAAAACCTCTTTAATAACCTGGTTGTTGGATCTTCCCAGGTTCGTATAACGAAATACTTCTAATCAGCGGAAAATCTGGGGGATTTCCGTCTGTTGGGAATGCAAGCCGCTGTTGGACTGCAATTAGTTGCGAGCGGGAGAGGGTATGAAAGCGGAGAAAATTGCTGATGGTTCTTATCGGGGTGTCTACCGGGGGGTTGAGTTCGGGTTCCGTCTCTCCAGGGTCGAGGGCCTCATCCTCCATGATCCACTCAGAACGTCGCACAAGTGGTACGGTTGGTCGTAATCTGCGCGACGGTTACGTTTCTTTTTTCCGGCCAACCAAGCAAGAGGTTCTTGCGTGTCTTGAGGCCCAGATTGATTCTTGCCTGGGTGAATCGGTTGAGGACTCTTCGAGTGGGGGTGACGGGAACGATGATTGAAGAAATTAAACATAATAATTTTCAAGAGGTTGAGAAGGCCCTTTTAGATCTCTTTGAGACTTTGTCATTGATTCAAGCCAGGATTCAGCAATGTTTAGAAAGGTTGGCTGGCGGCAAAAAGTTTAAGAGAAAGGAACCTTTGGAAGATCCGAATACTGCTGATCTCCAACCTGAAGTTGGGCCAGGATTTTTTTCCCCTGTCTAATGTTCCTGATGTCTCGTTTCCTTCGTTCACTCATCCCCGCTTTTCCACTTGTTGATCTCTTCTTCTGAGTATTCTTCTAGGCCCTCGATCCCATGTGTTAGGGTTCGATAGCATTTAGGGCATTCCTGGTCCCATTTCAAAACATCCTGGTTGACTGCTACCTTGCACTGGGAACAGATCACCCAACGGTAAAACACTCCCTGGCCTTGACGGACTCTCAGGAATCGGGTAATCCCCCGATGACCTCGAATCCAGATCTGAACTCCGCAGTCATGGCAATTAAAGGTGAGGTCCCGCCTGATTTCGCTTCGCTTTTCTTCTAACGCTTCTCCGCAGGCTGGGCAATAAGCCAGTAGCTTCATTCTGTCTCCCTTTCTTTTTCGAGTCTTTCTAGCATACTTTGATCGAAGCATGATCGTTCTTTTTTCCCATCTGAACCTTGTAAAGCGGTCTCTTGGTTTCTTCCCTGGGATTCGTGCAACCCGCCGCACAGGTCTGGTTGAGTCCTTGTGGGTGGATAGGGCGGTTGAATCGTTGATGATTGAGGAAATGAAGGGACTGGTGACGGTTAATGGGTTTAGAATATAGAGGTATTCGTCGGCTGGTCCCCGTCGGATATCCGAAACACAGAGAGATGGAGGAGGGCGACGCCATGGGGGTGTCGCCCTCCTGCGTTTTATCTTGTTGTCGATTTAATGCGGCCGGACGCACTCTTTTCCTTGCTCGATATTGGCTAGACATGGATGAAATAAGCGATTGTTTAACCGCTGTGGCGTTAATTTTTCGGAATTCAGAGAGCACCAATGACTGGCACGATTGCCTCAACGTCGAGGCGCTGAGAAATCTCAATCTGTCCCTTTGTAATCAAATCGGTGATTCCATCGATCAAGACCAGGTGGAATGTCTTTTGGAGGAATTGATCCGGGAAGTAAGTCTTGCTCAATTACCTGCAGACAGAAAAATCTCTTTAATAACCTGGTTGTTGGATCTTCCCAGGTTCGTATAAAAGTGTCCTTGCTGGCGGGGAGGCCGGGGGTTTCCCGTCTTTCGGGGATGCAAGCCGCTGCCTGGACTGCAATTAGTTGCGAGCGGGAGAGGATATGAAAGCGCAGAAAATTGCTGATGGTTCTTATCGGGGTGTCTACCGGGGAGTTGAGTTCGGGTTCCGTCTCTCTAGGGCCGGAGGCTGCAACCGCCATGCTCTAACCAGGACGCCGCACAAGTGGTACGGTTGGTCGTATTTGCGCGACGGTTTGCCGCGATTTTTCATCGGTGGTTATCTCGATGACCCATCCAACCAAGAAAACCAGTACATTGATCTTTTCCGGCCAACCAAGCAAGAAGCTCTTGCGTATCTTGAAGCCCGGATTGATTCTTGCCTGGGTGAATTGGTTGAGGATTCTTAGAGAGGGGTTGACGGGACGAATGATTGAAGAAATTAAACATAATAATTTTCAAGAGGTTGAGAAGGCCCTTTTAGATCTCTTTGAGACCTTGTCATTGATTCAAGCCAAGATTCGGCAACGTTTGGAAAAGTTGGCCGATGGCAAAAATTTAAAGGGAAATGAACTGGTCGGCTGGCTGGGGGAGATTTACGGAAAGATCCTTTTTGATGGTTATCTCGTCGACGACTCCCACGAACATGACGTGGAAACGGAGGGCGGTCTGAGGATCTCCGTCAAAACCAGAAAAGGTTTTGGTGGGGGTTGGAAACAGACATCCCCGATTCCGCAGATTACGGGTCCGGACTCTCCGACTCATCTATTGTTTGTTCATCTTGACGATCTGTACAAGGTAGATCGGATCTGGTTTTATCCCTGGCGGGATTTACTGGACAAGAGACGGTTCAAAACGCATCGGGTAAGAGGGTTTTTCCGTTCCTATCTTTTCTTCGTCCAGGAGGAATCCGACAAAGAATATTTGATTTATGAGCATCCCTGGAAAGATTAGTAATTTAAGTTATTTTCGGTCAGTGTGTAAGGGCTCAGCTTTACAGCTTAGGTTCTTTCACACTCTCTTGGGGATGCCTAGATCTCCAGGAGAGATCTTTCTGGATTCGCTTATGATGTGCGGTTTGATGGTTTGTGCGTGGTTTGTTAGGGTGCCGGAATCCATATGGGACGGATTGATCCTATGGATATAACCATTCAGCAAGCTGCCGACAAGCTCGGCGTCAGTCGGTCTCGAATCCGTCAACTCGTTCTCTCGGGCAAACTCCCGGCAATAAAATATGGTCGGGACTGGTTCATATGTAAGAGAGATCTGAAACTGGTTGTTAACCGCAAAACAGGAAGACTGCGAATGAGTGAATAGATTTATTTTCGGTCTGGTCTTTCCCTGCTTCTCCTCACGGAGCCGGGCAGGGTTTTTTTGTCTGGAAAATAAGCTATACTCATTGTTGTTTTAGCGTACTGTATAAACCGTCATCTTTTTTTCGTTTGGGAGCCAGTTACTTGTTTGACGGGATACAATCTGGCTCCCTTTTTTTGTCTATTGCCCAATCTGGAATCACTCTGGTAGTGGGCGTCTGTTAAATCACTAAACTATGGCAGGGGGTTACCTGCAGGGCTCGAAATCCTGTTTCTCGAGCAACTCATCACCAGTTAAAAAAACTCGGGTTCTATGATCGCGGATTCTGTTCATCTTGTCTTCTACCTGGATAATTCAAACTAGGCGTTATTTAAGGCTTCATCTTGTGATGATGGGTCATTTGTACGTCATGTGAAGCGAAAGAGGAGAAAGCGCCCTAAGCGGTCGAGTGTCGGTCGGCATTTCCGTAGCAACCCTACCGAATAGTTACGCTTTTACTGTTCTCCTTTAGATCTCGCCTCTAGCCTGTCATATAGTTACGCTAATAAGTAAAAGTGTGATTCAATCTAAAAAAGGAATAAATATGAAAAAGTTTCTACCAAAATCAAAAACCGAGCTAGTAGGCGAAACGGCAGAGATAGTAGAGGTCTTGTCGGAAATCGCCGATAGGCTGGAATCATTGTCGGAAATGGCGATCATGGAACAAGTTACCAGTGACGGTAAAACCGTTTCTGAGAAGTTCAGATCTGCTGCTGGATCATTGAGAAATCTGAAAATCCTGTTTAAAATCACCGATGCTTTAAAACCGCCGAACCGGAAATAACATGAAAAAAAACACGCAATATCCGGTTGAAATCCTGACGGATGCCGAGGTCAAGGCGCTTATCAATGCCTGTTCGAATCGAGCACCGACCGGAATCCGGAACCGTGCCTTGATTGTTATCCTGTATCGGGCCGGTCTGCGAATCAGTGAGGCTTTGAATCTGAAACCAAAGGATCTCGATCCGCAAGCTGGAACGATTCGAATCCTGAACGGAAAAGGTAAAAAATCCCGCACAGTTGGCCTTGATCCTGATTCCTTTGCCTATATTGCTCGCTGGCTGGACGTTCGCCGATCCCGAGGGATCACACGGGCCGTTCCCCTGTCTTCTGCACCCTAGAGGGCGCTGAAATCGATTCTTCCTATATTCGCGCTATGTTCAAGCGGATTGCGAAACGGGCCGGAATCGAAAAAAGGGTCCATCCCCATGGATTACGTCATACAATGTCCGCCCAGCTTGCTCGTGAAGGCGCTCCGATGAATTTAATCCAACAACAATTGGGGCATACCTCACTGGCTACAACCAGCCGATATCTGGATCATATCGCACCCCAGCAGTTGATCGATGTGATGAAGTCGTGGAAATGGGAGTGAGGGATAAATCAACCCGTTGAAATCGGATCCTTATTGAATGAAACGATTCCGTCCTTTCGTTGAGATCCTGAGGATGATGTCGTGTTGGCCTTCCTCGGGATCTTTTTTTTGTTTACCCCGCAATCCGGTAAACCAAATACAGGGTTGGATCTCCAGCAAACGTTGAATTAAGTTGAACCATCAGGTTTGAATCATCTGAGAATTGCTCTTCCAGAATCTCTCAGATATACTGATACTCCAGTCCTATACTCAAGTCTGGGATGAGTTGCTCGAGAAACAGGAT
>JABUBK010000345.1_pt1 | contig 11152 bp, 19 predicted proteins | sample 7332671 | NCBI WGS metagenome assembly JABUBK01 (sample SAMN07256342, study PRJNA390944) | subsurface metagenome | isolation source: Methane hydrate marine sediment | place: Pacific Ocean: Eastern North Pacific, ODP site 1244 | collected 2002
CATGTGTTCTGCAATTGCCTGATATCGGGCGAATCCAAGGGCGGGAACGTCCTTGGCCTTGTATCGGTCGAGCTCGTATTCATTGGGTGGGGGGGTTGTGTTGAATTTGACTATATCTCTAAAGCCGGGGATGTTGATAGTGTAGCCGTATTTAGCGACGTAGGCGGCTTTCCGCTTGTTAAATTCCTCGGTTGAGAAGCGGTGCATCTTGACCGGGAACTCATATTTCATAAATATAAACGATTTAATTGGTAATTATAAATGATGGATGTCAAATTTGCCCCAGGTTGAACGATCTCGGGGGGGTCAAGGGGTTAGTCCCGGCTATAAGACGTAGATTGATATGCCGTACGTGCTCGCCGCGTCAAATAGATCCTCGTTGGGTACCTCTGATACCAAAATCATCCGCTCGAGCTTGTTGATTTTGGGATCTCGTAACCATAGAGCTCTATAAGTTTGAAGCTGGCCGATAACTCTTAGCCCTGGGTCGGGTGCAACCTCGATAATCCAAACCTCGTCTTTAAGCTCCGCTATTGCGTCCGCCCTTTTGGCCAGGTTAACCCTCCACATCCATTTAAGAGGGTCTTTTTTTTCCTCAGCATCGAGGAAGGGACCTCCTAGCAGGCAGTCATAGTATAGGTTTAAAAATCCGGATCCCCACTTTTCCAAAAAACGATACCAAAGAGGGATATCCCTTTGTAACAGATGCGGTGGATCTCCGCGCCACTCTAGGGCGTAGGGTCTTCCGAGGTCTGTTGGCATGCGGGGAGCTCCTTTTTTAACCAGGATATATCGGTTTGGATCCTGGCAATTTTTACCTCGAGGTGGACCGCCCAAACGATTAAACACGCGACCAGGGGGAGGGAATGAAAGAAGTAGTCGAGCATGGCAGGACTCCTTAAACTGATACGTCAATTCGGTAGATTAGGTCGAGTGATGATGCCGCGGGTATGCTAACTGAGTAAAGGGTTCGATCGAGGCATATAAAATGACTGGGATCGAGCAAGGAGTATAAGGCTACCTCTTCAATGGCCATTGGTGAATCCATGGCATTTGTAAAGGTTCTGGATATCACTAGCCTGCGGCTGCTGGCTGTGGGATATGAAAGGACGAAGGTGTGGATTGAAACGGTGAGGTCTGTGGTAATCTGGGTTTGAAGTTTGTAGTCGTCAATGTCGACCGGGTTGGTTCCGCTGCCTATGAGCATGCCCCAGGTTAGGGTTGACGAGCCGGCATTAACGCGGAGGTTTTGGGTGGATACGTTTGCATCAACTTCGGTATTATCTGTCTTAGTGATAGAGGTTTGGATTTGTCCCATCTGGACTTGGAGAAATTCAATAAACTGTGCAAGAAAAGAGTGGGCGGCTCTGGGTCTGAATTTGCGTATAAGCCTGCCGTGGGGGTCATATAGCCTGGCGGATATGGTAACTGTTAGTTTATGCATGGGTTAGTGATATCTCAATTGTGGGTCGAGAAACAATAGCTCCTACGTAAATAGAAAGTGAGCAGTTAATCTCCCAGGTGGGATCTGGTGGATTGGTGATGCTGTTGGTTAAGGTTTGAGAGATAGCGCCCTGGATTATTGGGGGTGGTGGGGAGTAATATTGTTTCAAATCATGTGGCATTACTGACCTGTTGTTCTATAGGGCCTGGGTGCATTCGAATTGACTGAGTCGCAAGGTTAGGTTGTTGGCGCCGTCTGTGTTTTTCACGTAGCCACAAATCCAATGTTCTGCGTCTGTAGGGCCTGATGGAAGTCCGGTTGTGATCTCGTCGATCTTGACGCCGGCAATGTAAAACTCGGCTTTGGATCCCGGGGTAAATACTGCCTCGAGCTTTCTGGTTTCAAGATATGAGCCGCCGCCCCAGTCCTCGAGGGTGACGGTAGTCTGAGAAGATCCGTTGTGGACAGAGCCTTTTAGCAATCCGTCTACGACACAAAAGCCGATGTGACGGAGGGTGTAACTTTTCCCTGTGCCGATGAAATTAATGCCGGTGCTATTGTGTGTTGAGTAGAACTGGGCCATTACCCTGAACTTGCGGGCGTTATGCCAGGTACCGACGGGGAGCTGAATGGTATGTTCTTTTCTGAAGTATGCAAGGGCGTTATTATCGGTACCGGTGTTTAACTCAAGCATGGCGTCGCTTAAAGTGACGGAGGCGGTGAGTGAGGCTGAGTTGTAGAAGCCGTCGAGGCTCTCAAAATTGGTGGCCCAAAATATGTCGGTGTCGGCATATCGGGTAGCAATACCGGCGCTTGGTGGGGCAACAGCAATAAACTTTTCGCCGTCCCACTGGATGATTTGACCTGCTTGCATGCCGTCAGGAGCTATGAGGGGATCTGAGCCGCCCGGGAGGTGGTTGGCTATGTGCTCGAGGGGTGGGGCTGCGCCTGTGATCATGTCGGCTATCTTGGCGCGTGGAACGGGAAAGCCCAGAAAGAAGTTACCCATTGGGTCAACCTCCTTCCCTAAACCATCCCATTACCTTTGACCTGGTGGGTGTTAGTGCAGTCCATGTGACGGCCGTGGCCTTGACCTTCAGGGTAAAGAAGTCGAGGGAATAGAAACTATCCTCAAATAATTCGATCGTGTCGCCGTATTCCTTGACGGCGTCCCGGGTGAGCTGGTAGTCAACGCGGCCGTCATAGGTGAATATGTCAATCCTGGTGACTTGCTGGTTAAATATGAACTCGTGACAAGGTATGATGACATAATCCTCGCCGTTGCCGATGATGTCTGCAGAGAGGGTGAGGTCGGAGGCGGAGTTGACGGCAAGGACCTGGGCGTAGGCGGTATCGGTGGACTTCTTGACGGTATCGCCAATGGCCACGGGGCGTGTTTCAAAACCGCCGCCTGAATCAATAAGGTGGTCTGTTACGTCGTCCGTGGTGGTCCCGGATTCGGCAACGGCAAAGTCGTGCTCGATTTTCTGATAGTCGTCAAAGGCGCCGCCGCGTTGAACGACGGCTAAAGATCCGTCCGCTGTACATCTGACGGTCACGGGACCGAAGGGGCCCTGACCGGTCATCCTGGCCAGAACACGGCTGATGATGTTGGTGATATACATCCAGGGAACGTACTTAGGATCGGCGTCTAGGTCTACCTCCCAAAGGTTCTCGCTCTTGATAGCCTGGTAAATTTCCTTGGGAGTGACCCCTTTTACCTCGGGGGGATCTGACATGGGTAATTACTCCCTATGAAATTATTTCGTACTCGTACGCGCCGCGGATATTGATCTTGGTGGCGGCGCACTTAATAGCTACCTTAAAGGTCTCTCCGATTGGTAGATCCAGGTCGACGGGTACGGCCTTGGATCGTACGCCTGCAAGGGTTGATGTTGTGTGTGTGTAAAGCTCGTCCGGGAATAGCTTTTCGGGTATGTCAAAAACCTTGGCTCGCTCGTGGTATCCCTGGACCTCGTTGTCATCTGTGGCCGCGTATTTGTCCACCTGGACGTGGCAGGCAATGAGGCGCTTTTTTTCTGCTTCCGTGGATTTCAAACCGTCATCATAGTTGATGCAGTTTGCATCAGCTGTGATGCGGAATAGTTGAAAGTATCTCATGATGTGAGCTCCTTAACTGTTAGCTAACGGTTAATAACTGTTTTACTCTAACCTCCTTACCTTCTCGATCAGGGTTATTTCCTGCTCGGAAGGTTCTAAAATTGGATATGTGGTGATGCCTCCTTTGGTGGTTAGGTAAATGTTGAGCTCGTCACCCGGGAGAAAAGTTAAGGGAACGGGAAACATAAGAGGGGGGTTGTTGTCGTATGCAGACAGATTTCCGATAAGTGTAAAGCCCTCTGCCGTCTGGTCGATGCCGCTGTCGACGTTAGCTGATGGGTGCATAAACAGGATCCCGTTGCGGTCCTCGTCAAATAGGACCTCGCGCTCTTTGACGAACTTGATGAATTCGGTGTAGATGTAGGCTGCGCCATCATTCTCGCCCGGGCACCTGGGAGATCCACAAATTCCATGAATGTCGATTTCGTACTTGGCGGGTACGACCTTACCAAAAGGGAAGTCGGGGAACTCTGCAGGTGAAACAGGGGTGTCGTAAAGATCATCCCCTGGTGCTACGATGTTGCCGTCGCAAGTGCCATAATTGAGGAACATGTATTCCTTGGATCTGGATCCATTTTCCTGCTCTGCAGAGATATCGCCGGGCTCGTAGATCTCATAAATGATCATAGTGATCGAGTCGGACCTTTCCATCCCCTCGATGGAAAAGGTCTGACCCTCTGCAACGGGAAAGCCCTTAAAAATCCCTTTTTCGCCAAGGTAAGCCAAGAGGGTGGGGTTGAGGCTGAATCCGCTCCACATAAGGGCCTGGACTTCGTCGTGGATAACGCCGGTGACTTGGTTATCAAGGAGAAGGGCTACTTTTCGGTCAACGCCGGCAGTGTCTCTAATTAGACGGTTATTAAAAGAAAGCCCTCCGTCTCCGTCTGATAAACGGATGGTATGGCTATGTTGGGCGTGGCCGCGCCTAAACTCCTGGTGGGATCCAAAGGGTCCTTTGATCCGAAAATAGCCGACAGTAGATTTCTCGATCCGGGCCGTGATGTAAGAAGCGGTCGCGCCGCGAATCAGGATATCCTTAATCAAGAAGGCCTCGCCGCTGTCGGCCTTGAGCTGGACTGCACCGTCGCCAAGGACCGTCTTGAGTGCGAAAGGTTGTTTTAAGGCCATGGTAAACCTCCTATGCTAGATGGGTTATGTGCTTACTCTTACCCTACAAAGGGGCTCTCCGGAGGCCTGGTTTGTAGGATAAGGGGTGGGCGGGGTATTACCCTAACTTTTCGGCTATCATGGCGTCAACGATTCTCTTGACCCTCTCGAGGTTCCGGGGATCCCTTTTGGGAAATCGAGGGCCTAGATCGACGCGGGATATTGCCTCATGATAGGGCTTGAAGCCGTCCTCGAAGTCCGGACCTGCTATGTAGACGCCCTCGGCGAATCTGCCCGGCCCTTTAGCCAGGGCTTTCTCTTGCCATTTTTTGGTTCCGGCCTTGGCCACGCCCTTGACAAAGAGGCCTTTAGCATGCGCGGCGTCTACGCCCATCTTGTAATTGGTCGCGGCCGCTTCGGTTTCATCCGCCCAGTCGCGCCGGGGGTTCCTGATGCCTAGTTTATAGTCCTCGGTCCGCCCGGGGGTGACTCGTGTCCACTTCTCGCGGATCGCGCTTAATGATCTGATCTCGGCCATGGTTGACCTCCTGTGTGTTAAAGGTTTGAAGATAGCAGGGCAGAGGGGCTGCTGGTCTCTGCCCTGCGGGGTCTAGGGAGGTACATGATGAAAAGGAACGACTAACTGTGTTGAAAATACAACACTTGACGAGGCCTGTCAAGCAGTTTTATAAGGGGTATTTACGCCTAACTTTAAAAAGGGAGGTTGTGCCATGAATACGCCCGCGAAAGCAATGCCTATCCTGAGTTTGCTGTTTGGTCTGAATAAGCACTTCCGGAAGAAATACTGTTTCCCGTCTCAATTAAAGGTCCTGAGCCTGTTAAAAGAGCGGTTCCCGGTAAAAATATCAATCGCAACGCTTAACCGGTGGCTCCGTGTTATGGAAGATGAGAATTATGTCAAGCGGCAACGCCGGATCAGGCGTGACCCGGTGCTCGGCATGGTCTTTCAATCGACGATGTATTTTATCACCCGGAAGGGTTATAGGCTTCTAAACACTTTCGGGGTCAGGGCGTTCGCCTGGCTGCGTAGCCTTACAAACGGATCTTACCCTACGCGCCGGCGTGGATCGCTCCAGGATGGTAGGGTAAGACGTGAAAGTGAGTTTATGCCGGTCGGGGAGCTCTTCAAATTCCTCGATATACCCGGGGCAGCATAAAAAACGGGCCCGTCTATCAATTAGTGATAGACGGGCTGTTTATGCGGGTCTCCGGGGTTTTTTAGAGTCTTAGGAGCAGGCTTTTAGGGGTCGCTTTAGCTGCTATATCCCTAAGAATCTTGATTAGTGTTTCAAGATCCTTTAGCTCTGTCCATGTGACCGTGACCTCTTTCTTGCTCGTAAGTTCAAAGAGAATTTCCTCGCCTTCAATGCGTATCTTCATTTCTATCACCTCCTTCCTGCGGGTCTCCGGGCCTTATTTAGGGTGCTAAGTGGATGTCCCTAGTGTTTTCGTCCTCGGCAATGGATAGGACCAGGTCGAGAAGTTCGAAAAGCTCTATCAGTTCATCCCATGTGAGAGTAACAGTGTTGTTGTCGCTAAAAATGATGTCGGCGCAATGGTCGTTGGTCTTAATTTCCATGATCTAACCTCCTTCGTTAGAGGGTTTAAATTCATGGATATGGTTCATGATGCGCCTTGCAAGGTCATGAGGCGGGGTCTTCCAAGTAAAACCAAAGGTAATTGCAAGTATCGTGAGATACTTGTCAAGAACTTTCTGCAAGTCATTGGCGTAGGGTGTGTGTTCTTTAATCTCCACTGTTGGCCTCCTTTCCCGCGGCCGCTGCGGCCTCTCTCTCGGATCGCCTTAAAATATCCATAAGGGTCAAGATGCGGCCGCTTACCTGTGAGTAAACTTCGTTAAGTGCGCCTACCATGTCGATTCTGCCGCGTTTCCTGGCTTCGCCAACAATCAGTTGAAAAATGGTATCGACGGCCTCTACGCGTCTTTCTTGTTCTTGTTTTGATGGTTCTGCTCCCATGACTATTTTTCCTCCGGGTTAAATTTCTCGTCGGTGATTCGCTCCACCTCCTCCAGGCATTCCCTATAAAAGGCGGACCTGCAGGCAAGGTGCATAAGTACGTTGTAATTGACGTCTGTCCTCTGCCTTCCTTCCTTGAGCTGTACGCGTACGGCTACCCTGTCGGTTACGATCTTGTGTACGGCGTCGAGGTTGTGGGATATGATCTGGGCGTAAAGTACGGCCTCATGGCTGTTCTTGAACATGACCTGGCCTCGGCCGTTCCTGGGCCAGCGGTCAATTAAGTCTTGTTTCTTACTCATGGTTTTTTTCTCCCTGTTTTTAGAATTGCTTTTGCTTTGTCCTCGTCCTGGCGGTGTTTATTGTAGCTGCTGACGACGTTCCGCATGTGGCGGACAAGCTCACCTTTCATATCCATTTCATAGAAGGCGCAAGCGGCCTTGAACTGGCGCCATAAGTTGTCGTCCACGTTCTTTAAAATATAGTCTGCCATGATTTCCTTTTTTCACCTCCTTGGTTGTTGGATTTCTTACCCTACAAAAGGAGCTGCCGGCAACCAGGTTAGTAGGGTAAGATATGGTTTATCGTACAACGCCCAAATACTTTTCCCGGACCCTGGCGCCGTCCCGGAACTGAGCATAAGCGTAGCTATGATGCGGGCACTTGTGACAGTTGGGCTTGTTACACCTAACGGCCTTAATTCGTATGGTGGCTGAATAGTACTGGTCGGTGTTTCTGTCTTTAATGATGATGTGCTGCCCGTTGTGCGCCTGGGTGTATCTTCTGGGTTGTAGTCCCGCAATGCGGAGTTGACTTTTTGGGCGTCCGAATTTATCCTTCAACGTTTTCACCTGCTTATATAACGATAAGATAATATATATTATATGCGGTGTCAAGCCCTTTTAGGGCATTAGGTGAAAATACGTAGAAAGTATCAGATGAAATCCAAAGCCTGCCCCGGCGTTTGAGGGGCTAAAGGAATGTTATCCTCATGTATATTGTCTCCCGCGCTAGTGTAGGCGCTGATCTCTGGGCTCCGTGGCACGCTTTTTGCACTGCACCCCCCCTAATAGATATCCCGGTGATGGTAACCTCAAAATCGGGCGGAACAACTAAGAAATGTCCTGTGAGTGAGGAACGAACGAACACCTTAAATCCCGTCTCTAATAACTCTCAAGCCGTAGGCGATTATAGTTTATCAATAGTGATAAACGGCCTATTTATTAGGTTGTCAGGATTGATGGCCTCTGAAAGAGGCCATGAGTCCGCATCTTAGAGGGTGGGGAGTTGACTGTTACCCTGTCCAGGGCGACCCTGGGAGGGATCGACCAGGGAGCGGAGCAAGGAAGGGAGAGCCGCCGAGAGAGGGAATGCGAAGCAAAACACTATTAGGCGCGGAGCGGTTAACGAGCGAGTGCCGAGCGAGCAGCGGAGCAACGACAGCGTGTTTCCGATCGAGGGGACCGCGAAGCGGCGGACCCCCCGACGCGGCGGAGCGGTCGCCCTGGACAGGGTAACGGTCAACGGGTGGGGGCGGTTCAGTGGTCTGCGAAGAAAATTATTGACATGGCCTGGTGAAAAGGGTAAAAGGGCGGTGTGATGCATTGGGTGGTTAAATTACAGAGGCATGGTGATCAGTACCGGATTACTTTACCGCGGGAATTGATTGTAAAGTGCGGGTTTGAGGCTGTGGAGTATGTGAGCTTATTAAAATATGGTGATGTTGGAGTTATGATCGAGGAGTATCATGGCAAAAGGAAAGAAAAAAGAGATCTTCCGGAAGATCAAGCTTGATTTGATCGACCGGCCTGATGATATCCTGAGGCTGGAGATTGGTGAAGGTGAGCTCCGGGAGCTCGCGGATTCTATCGATGAAAGAGGGCTATTGCAACCGATAGGTGTCGCGCCTCGGGGTGATAGATTCTTGATCGTGTTCGGTGATCGGCGGTACCTGGCTCATAAGATGCTAAAGAAAGTTGATATCATGTGCAGGATCGAGGATGTTGACGATGCTCAGATAGTGCTTGATAGGGGTATGGAAAATATTCAACGTGTAAATCTTACGCCGTTTGAGGAAGGTCATTTATACGCGGGGTTAGTGGAGAAAGGGGGGTTGAGTGTCGCTGATATCTCGCGGAGGGTCAAAAAGTCTGCGGGTGTAGTGCAGAGAAAGATGGATGTTTTGAGAATGCCGGAGTCTTTTCAAAAGGCGCTGCACGCTGGATTTATCAGTCTTTCCGTTGCTGAGGAGCTTTGGAGCTGTCCGGATGCTGCGAAACGTGAGTACTTCGTTGAGCTGGCGGTGGATCATGGAATTACGCAAGCAGTGGCCCGGCTGTGGGTTGATGAATTTAAAAAGGAGTCGAGGAGTCGGCAGGATGGTACCGAAGGGAGTAGGGGTGGCGTTGCACCATATGAAGATGTGCCGATTTTTAGAGGTTGTGACGTGTGCAGGGGTCCGGTGGAGTACAAGGACCTAAAGGAGTTGAGGGTTTGTCCGGGATGTTTTGAAGGGATCCTGAGCGTTCTGAAAAAAGATAGTTAATGTCGTGGTCCTCCTGGGCCAAAAGAAAGGAGGTGAAAGAAAAATGGATGCTCCTACAGTAGTGATGGAAGTGGAAAGGGTGATGAACCTGGTGAGGGGTTTCGGTTGGGAGAAGGTGAAAGAGGAGATTATCAATGATGAGATCCATATCACTATTAAGAAAAAGAGCGCCGCGGCCGCTGTAGCCGTCCCGCCTGCTGGTCCCTCGTAGTACGTCCTAATTAATTGGCTTCATGTCTGTTACATTCGCCGGGACCGGGAGGACCCGGCGAAATCCCAACCGCTGAAAAACGCCTCTTCCAGACCCCCCTTTCCCGCGCAAATAACCAAAGCAGAGGGGCCTCCGATTGCCGCAATTCCGCGGTAGTTTGCGGAATTAGAATCGATAGATTCGGCGGCATGTAAGCACGTTCCCGGGGCCACGCGCCAGGCGCAGCCTGGGGTGGGGTGGAACGAGCGTCGGAGGCCCCTCTGCTTTGGTTATTTGCGCAATTAGAAATTTTGGGGGTCTGTTTTTGGCGTTTTTCAGCGGTTGGGATTTCGCTTCAGTTTGGAAAATCCGGGATTTTGTGGAGTCAAGTGCGAAAAAAAGACTTGATTTGGGGAAGTTTCTTGGGAAAGGAAAGAGGATGGCGGCGGTATAGGGGGAATTCTAATAGATTGGGCGGGTGACAAGTTGTATCTGAGCGGCGGGGCATGCTTCAGATTGGATCAGGTCAAAAGGTATTTCGATACCGCGTGCGTCGTAGTCCATGACGTACTGAGCGAAAGATTGAAGCTGGTTCGACGTGGTGCCCTCCGCGAACATAAAGCCGTTATCTAAGATCTTAAATCCTGCCTTCATGACCGGGTGAATATCTAGTTCCACCTGGTCCTCCCCCTCCAGGAGGGAAAGACTGTTCTGAACGATGTCGGTGACACATTGACCGCCTAAAAGGCCGTTGTAGCTGTGTTTGGTATTTTCTGCATACTTGAGAAAGGATGCGGGGGCTAGGTCGTCGCCTATGTCGATCAGTTCAGAAACGGAGACGTGTTCGCGGTCGGCGTGAAGAAAGCCAATATTTTTACGCGGGTCAAGGCCTGCTTCCTCAAGAATCAGTAGAGTTGAGGGTGATGTGGGGCGGGGTGCTGTAATTTCCATATTCTCAATGCCGTCGATCTGATCGAGCGGGTGCCACTCTTTAAAATATGGATAAAGTACCTGGGTGGCCATGTTGGTAACGAGGTGGACCCTGGTGTGATCTTCTTCGGAAAGCTCCTGATGGCCGGTGTTGAGTTGTTGGCTAGCTTCGTAGGCTTTCATAGCGTGGCCCTCGTAGGGATGAAGCTTCGGGATAGGCCATTTGACCGTGCACTTTTTGCCGGTAAGTACTCGGTACGGACCGGCGAAGGCTTCGAGGACAGCGCCTACGATCGGGCCTAGAGATAAGCCGATTCCGAACATGCTATTTGTTGTTTGCAGGCCTTCGATGATTTCGCCCTTGGTCGGTTTGATGCTCTTGAGTTTTTGAGCTCGTTTAACCCGGGCCTTTTTACAGAACGGGTTTGTTGACGCGGGGTCGGAAAGATCTGACTTGGCGGAGACAAGGGCGACGGGTGCCCTCATAACGGTCATAACTACATTACAGATGTCGGCTACAGCTAGAGCCCACCCGGCTGGTCCCATAAATGCCTTGGCAATGGTTCTCGGTAGCATGCGGGCTGCTAAGCGGCACACAAGGGATAGTGTTCCTGCAGCGTCGTTGACGTCGTCGAGGAAAGTCATGGTCGTTCCGATGTTGTTAATCCAGGTGGGGGTTGGTGAGGACATCATCCGGAGGAAGGATTCCCTTTTGGCAACCATGTGTTCTGCAATTGCCTGATATCGGGCGAATCCAAGGGCGGGAACGTCCTTGGCCTTGTATCGGTCGAGCTCGTATTCATTGGGTGGGGGGG
>JABUBK010000346.1_pt1 | contig 11143 bp, 9 predicted proteins | sample 7332671 | NCBI WGS metagenome assembly JABUBK01 (sample SAMN07256342, study PRJNA390944) | subsurface metagenome | isolation source: Methane hydrate marine sediment | place: Pacific Ocean: Eastern North Pacific, ODP site 1244 | collected 2002
CACATGCTATAGCCAGAGGTGCACACAGAGCAGGAGTAAAACTCTGGGAAGGTAGTATTGTTGATAAATATGCCGAAGATAAAGAGGGAGAAGCTTAAATCAGGATTAAGAATTAAATGAGGAAAGAGTTGTCATATGAAATTTCCAAAAATAAGAGAGTTAATAGAGGCGATTAAAGCATTCGTTAAGGGACCGTATACTTCTAAATTTCCAAAAGAACCCCATACGGCTCATCCTAATTTCAGGGGTCAACCCGAATTTAATCAAGATAGATGTGTTGGTTGTCTTGCGTGTGAGGAAGTATGTCCTGTAGAAGCAATTGACCATAAAGATATAGTAGATCAGAATGGTAATGCTAAGAGAATTATAATACATTATACAGATACCTGTATATTCTGTGGAGAGTGTGAGGCAGCATGTATTGCTGATCACAAAGGAATTAAATTATCCAATGAATGGGAACTTTCATTTTTTGACCGGAGCAAATCCGATGAGAGGATAGAAAAAGAACTGCAGCTCTGTGAAATCTGCGGTAAACCTATTGCCTGTAAGGACCATTTAAAGTGGATATCTGAAAAAATAGGTGAATTAACCTATTCAAATCCTACCCTTTATCTGTCCCGCCTAAAAAGCCTTGGTATTATAGATGAGAATATTTTATCAATATTTAAAGACCAAGGACGTTCTGACCGAGTAAAAATTCTTTGTGCCCGCTGTAGAAGAGAAACTACCTTAACTACGAAAGAGTAGAAAATAATAAACAAGATTTATCGAAAAAATACCAAATAATTAGAATAATCCATGATTTATTATAAAAAGAAATTTAAATTATAGCCTAAATTATGCCTGCCTTTATTGTAATGTTATACATGTCCACGATCTGAGCAATTTCCAAAAGAAGAATAAAATCTTGGTGTTATTATTAGCGGTAGCCTTAGTTGTACAGATGGGAGGTTTCCCTCAACCGATAACCGGTCCACTAATTAACACAGTACTTTATCTTTCAGCCTTATTGGTGGGAAGTTGGAGTGGAATCATTATCGGTCTTTGTACACCGGTTATTGCTTTTATGAGGGGTATTTTACCACCACCTTTGGGTCCAATGATTCCTTTTATTGCTCTGGGCAACGGTTTTTTAGTGATTGTTTTTAGTCTATTAAAAGGAAAAAATAAAATTTTAGGAATTATTACTGCTTCCTTGGTTAAGTATTTAATTTTGTTTACAGCAGTAAGTTATATTGTAGATGTACCAGATAAGATAGCTAAAGTTATGAGTTTACCTCAATTATTTACTGCTCTATCAGGTGGAGTAATTGCTATATTGGCGTATAAAGCTTTATGGGTTATCGGTATAGATAGAACAAAAGAAATCGTGAAAGATATAAAATAATAACATTTATAAAGTTTTTAATAAACATAAAGTTTAGATTTTGCGAAAATTAATTTTTATTAAAATTATATTGGATAATATCTCATTATAGGATATAATTAATTTATATTTTAAACGTGTATAGCCAACAACAAAGAATATTATATTACGTAAAAATTGTTTAGATTTTATCCATTAATAAATTTTTATTAATAATAAGATAGAAATTTATAATTTTTTATTAATAAGAGGAGAAAAAGAGATGGAACAACAGGTTGATAATTTGTTAGAAGAATTTACTATTGAGCAGATAAATGAATTAAATAAAATTATTGAAAAATACAGAGTGGAGCCGGGAGGAATAATACCCTTACTGGAGGAAGCTCAAGATCTCCTCGGATATCTGCCCATTAATATCCAGAAACAAATATCTGATGAAACTAATATCCCTTTAAGCAGAATTTATGGAATAGTAACCTTTTATTCATTCTTTACTATGACCCCTCGAGGCAAACACACGGTCCAGGTCTGTTTAGGTACGGCTTGTTATGTTAGAGGAGGCAAGAAAATTACGGAAATAATAGAGGGAGAATTTGGAGTAAAATCTGGAGAGACCACTGCCGATAGAATATTTACTTATGAAACAGTAAGATGCCTTGGAGCTTGTGGATTAGCCCCGGTAATAGTAGTTGATGGAGAAGTTTATGGGAGAGTTAAGCCTTCAAAGGTAAAAGAGATATTAGAACAATATAAATAACGGTTAAGGTTAAGACAGGAAAGGGGAAAACTGTGGGAAAAATTAAGACAGAAGATTTAATAAAAATTAAGAAGCATACCTTGGCTAAAAGAAAATTATCAAAAAAAGGAAAAAGAATAAGAATAACCGTCCATATGGGCACCTGTGGCATTGCTTCAGGTGCCCAAAAAATTATGGATACATTGAATAAGGAAAGTAAAAAATTAAAAAAGAAAGATATCGTTATTGATATATCTGGTTGTGTGGGACTATGCAGTAGAGAACCGTTAATTACCGTGGAAATATTTGGACAAGAACCGATTATTTATCAGCATATGGATGAAGAAAAAATGGTAGAAGTTTTGAACTCACATATTTTAGGCGGAAAAGTAGTAGCTGATTATGCTTTAGCCAGGGGAAAAGAAGAGCAAATTAAGGAAAGGATTAAATATAATGGTGCCTTGCCTGATGAAATTGTATTAGATGAAAATATTCATGGTATAGAAAAAATCCCCTTTTTTGAAAATCAAGAGATAAGAGTACTAAAAAATCGTGGGATAATTAATCCGGAAAAAATCGAAGATTATATTTCAAGGGATGGATATATGGGAATGGTAAAAGCCCTAAAAGAGATGTCTCCGGAAGAAATTATTCAGGTAGTTATAGATTCGGGATTAAAAGGAAGAGGGGGGGCAGGTTTTCCAACAGGTATCAAATGGAAATTTGCAGCCCAGGCAGAAAGTAAAGTAAAATATATTCTTTGCAATGCTGATGAGGGTGACCCTGGAGCTTATATGGATAGAAGTATTTTGGAAGGAGATCCGCATGCTGTCATTGAAGGAATGATTATTGCAGCGAAAGCTATAGGTGCTCATCATGGTTATATCTATTGCCGTGCCGAATATCCTTTGGCAATAAAAATGTTGAATAAAGCGATAAATCAGGCTAAAAAATACGGTCTATTAGGTAAGAATATTTTAGAAACAGGATTTAATTTTTATTTAAAGATTTACCGGGGTGCAGGAGCTTTTGTTTGTGGAGAAGAAACAGCCTTAATGAGATCTATTGAAGGTAAAAGAGGGATGCCCCAAACTCGACCACCTTTCCCAGCTAATGCTGGATTATGGGGGAAGCCAACTGTTTTAAATAATGTGGAAACATTAGCCAATATTGGTCAGATAATTTTAAAAGGAAGTTCTTGGTTTGCTGATATAGGTACAGAGATTAGTAAAGGGACTAAAGTTTTTGCTCTTACTGGAGATGTAAATAATGTAGGGTTGGTGGAAGTCCCTATTGGAACGACTTTGGGTAAAATTGTCTATGATATTGGCGGTGGAATACCTGAAGGTAAAAGATTTAAAATAGTACAAATAGGGGGACCTTCAGGAGGTTGTATTCCTGCTAAGTATCTTAATATTCCTATAGATTATGATACTATAAAAAAATTAGGAGCGATTATGGGATCTGGTGGTTTAATTGTGATGAACGAGGACAAATGTGCGGTAGATATAGCCCGTTTCTTTATGGATTTTTGCCAGGAGGAATCTTGTGGTAAATGTACTCCTTGTCGTGAAGGGACAAAAAGGATGTTAGGAGTTATTACTAATATTTGCGAGGGAAAGGGCGAAGAAGGAGATATTGAACTTCTGGAAGAAATGGGAGAAGTAATTAAAGATGCTTCACTTTGTGGACTGGGTCAAACAGCACCAAATCCAGTTTTGACTACCTTGAGATATTTCAGAAATGAATACGAAGCTCATATACAGCATAAGAGATGCCCAGCAGGGGTCTGCCGTGACTTAATTAAATATAGCATTGATTTGGAAAAATGTATTGGCTGTGGTTTGTGTCTAAAAGCTTGTCCGGCTGATGCCATAAGTGGCGAGAAGAAGCAACCCCACAAATTAGACCAGGATAAATGTATACAATGTGGTTTTTGCTATGAAATATGTAAATTTAAAGCAATAGTAAAAAAATAGATAGTTTTTAATTATTTAGACAGAAAAGTTTTAGAAAGAGGAGGGCGAAGAGCAGTGTCTTTGATAAATATAACGATAGACAATATCAAGGTAAGAGCAGAAGAAGGAATAACTATTTTAGATGCTGCTAAAAAGGCAGGTATTAAAATTCCCACTTTATGTGTTATGCCTGAACTCGGGTTTACTCCTGGTTCTTGTCGGATATGTGTTGTAGAGATTGTTGGTGTGCCTGCATTGGTTGCTTCTTGTGCTTATCCGGTAAGAGAAGGCTTAGAAATCCATACTAATAATAAAAGAGTTGCTAGAGCCCGGAAAATGACTTTGGAATTCTTACTAGCCAATCATCCTCTGGATTGTATGACCTGTGAGAAGAGTGGGTCTTGTATTTTAGAAGACCTGGCTTATGATTTAGGTATAAAGAAATCTAGATTTGAACAAAATAAAAAAGAGCTTACTATTGATAATAATAATCCTTTTATAGCAAGAGAATTAGATAAATGTGTGTTATGCGGAAGATGTGTGGAAATATGTAATGAAATTCAGCAATCAAATATTATTGATTTTGGGTATCGAGGAACGAAAACAGAGATTATAGTCGAGGGAGGAACTGATTTAAGAAATTCAAACTGCGTATTTTGCGGACAGTGTGTTGCAGTCTGCCCGGTAGGTGCATTGATAGATAAAGACGCTCAAGGGAAGGGTAGAACTTGGGAATTTAAAAAAGTAAAAACCACTTGTAATTACTGTGGATGTGGATGTAATTTTGATTTTAATATAAAGGAAGGCCGGGTGGTAAAAGTTACCTCTAATTCTGAGAGCGTAGTAAATGGAATTAACCTCTGTGCTAAAGGACGTTTTGGCTACGATTATATTCACCATAAAGACCGGTTAACTACTCCTTTAATTAGAAAGAATGGGAAATTAGAAAAAACCTCCTGGGAAGAGGCCTTGCAATTAATTAGTGATAAATTTAAACAGTTTAAAAAAGAGAGTGGTAGTGATAGTTTAGGAGTTTTATCTTCTGCCAAATGTACCAATGAAGAAAATTATCTGTTAATGAAGTTTACTCGGGCTGTTCTAGGAACCAATAATGTTGATCATTGCGCCCGCTTGTGTCATTCAGCGACTGTAGCCGGTTTAGCTCAAGCATTTGGTAGTGGAGCAATGACCAATTCGATAGAAGAGATTGCTAATGCTTCGGTAATTTATTTAACCGGTTCCAATACTACCGAAAACCATCCCATAATCGCTCTGGAGATTAAAAAGGCAGTTACTAAGAATGGAGGAAAATTGATTGTGGCTGACCCTCGGGAAATTGAACTGGCTAAATACGCTACTCTCTGGTTAAGACAACGACCTGGTACTGATGTAGCTTTATTTAGTGGATTAATGAATGTGATTATTAATGAGGAATTAGAGGATGAAGAATTTATTTCCCGGAGAACAGAGGGATATGAAGAATTAAACAAGACTATACTAAAATACACTCCTGAGATAGTAGAAAAAATAACCGGTGTGTCGGCTGAAGATATTCGAAAAGCAGCCAGGATTTATGCAACTGCTCCCACTGTTTCTTTAATTTATTCGATGGGAATTACTCAGCATACAACTGGTACAGATAATGTACTATCTACTGCCAATATTGCTATGCTTACCGGTAATGTAGGGAAGGAGAGTACCGGCGTTAATCCTTTAAGAGGTCAAAGCAATGTACAGGGAGCCTGTGATTTAGGTGCTTTACCCAATGTGTATTCCGGTTATCAAAAAGTAACTGATTCTCAGGTTCAAGAAAAATTTTCTAAGGCCTGGGACGTAGATTTATCCAATAAGATAGGATTAACTGTGGTAGAGATGTTAAATGCTGCTTATGAAGGCAAGATTAGAGGGTTGTTTGTTATGGCTGAAAATCCAGCTATGTCTGACCCCGATCTTAATCATGCCCGAGCAGCTTTAAAAAAAGTTGATTTTTTAGTAGTTTCTGATATTTTTATGACCGAAACTGCTGAATTAGCAGATGTAATCTTACCAGGAGTTACTATTGCAGAAAAAGACGGGACCATCACTAATACTGAAAGAAGAGTGCAACTAATAAGAAAAGCCATAGAGCCTGTAGGAGATTCAAAACCGGAATGGCAAATTATCTGTGAATTAGCGCGAAAGATGGGCTACAATATGAGTTATAGTAATCCAGCGGAAATAATGGAAGAAATTGCTAGCTTGACTCCAATTTATGGCGGGATGTATTACAATCGGTTAGAAAAAGCAGGATTGCAATGGCCTTGCTTAGATATTAATCATCCTGGAACTAAATATCTTCATAAAGATAAATTCAGTCGCGGAAAAGGAAAATTCTCTGCGGTAGAATTCAAAGAAGCAGCCGAACTACCAGACGAGGAATACCCTTTCCTCTTTACCACTGGCCGGGTATTATACCATTTTCACACCGGAACTGTAAGTCGAAGATCTAAAGGATTAAATGAAGTCTATCCAGAAGCATTAGTGGAAATTAACCCTCAAGATGCGCAAGAGCTAAAGGTCGAAGACGGAGAATTTATAGAAGTAATCTCTCGTCGAGGAAAAATTAAGGCCAAGGCAAAAGTTACAGAAAAATCAGGAAAAGGTGTGGTGTTTATGAGTTTCCATTTCCATGAAGCAGCAGCAAATTTACTTACCAATGCTGCCCTGGATCCGGTAGCTAAGATTCCCGAATATAAAGTATGTGCGGTAAAAATAAAGAAAGCATTAATAAAATAACATTTAGAACATACACGAAGAAGTAAAAGGTTAGTGTAAACTTTAGTGGGGTAGTTAGATAAAGAAAAGAATATTTATTGCTTTTATTTTCCTATCTCCTTTTTTCTCTAACCCCTTTCTTTTTCTTTACGCGATACGCGATACTATATACTTGATACTGATTTATAACTTTATAATCGAGATGGAATGATATATAATATGGAAATTAAAAAGAATAAAGAAATCCATCCTTTAACGGCAATTATTTTAGCAGGAGGGAAAAGCAGCAGAATAGGTTTGGATAAAGATAAAGCAATACTCAAATTAAATGGAAAACGCCTTATCGATATAATAATATCAAAACTCAAGCGCATAGTAGGAGATAATATTATTATAGTTGGTCCTCCAGAGAAATACCCCTCTTGTAAACAAGTAGTACCAGACCTATTTAACCAAAGAGGTCTTTTGGTAGGGTTGTATTCTGGTTTGAAGTCATCTGCTTCTCGGTATAATTTGGTAGTGGGTTGCGATATGCCTTTTTTAAAGGTGGAGTTGCTTAAATATATGAGGGATAAGATCGATTCTAACGATATAGTAATTCCTCGTTATGCTAAAAGTTATATTGAACCCTTATGTGCCATTTATAGCAAAGATTGTTTAAAGGTTATGGAAAGAAATATTAAAGCGGGGATTCTGTCAATTAGAAAAATTTTCCCTTCTTTAAAAGTTAAGTATATTGAAGAAAAAGAGATAAAGAGAGTTGATCCGGAGTTAAATTCTTTTTTTAATATTAATTTTAAAGAAGATTTTATAAGAGCAGAAGAATTAATAAGAAAAAAGGGGTAAAAAGTAATTGCCAAAAGAACAAAGCTATAAAAAGATTTACTTTACCAGAATTATAAAGGGGGAGAAAGAAAAAGAGAAAATTTCAGATATTATAGTTCAAGAATCTTTTCTTTCTGTTATTTTAAATAAAGAAAAAGTAATAACTTTAAAGTGTAGTCCAGAAGATTATGATTATTTAGGAATAGGATTTCTCTATACATCAGGTATTTTACAGAAAAAAGAGGATATTAACTCCGTGGTAGTAGATGAGGAACAAAAGATGATTAAAATAAAGGCGAAAAATATTTACCCACACTTAGAAAGCTCTTGGAGAGATGGTTTAATCCCCCGGAGATCTAATAGAATAGATGAAAAGTTAATAAGTGAATTATTACTGGTAAAGCATTTTTTAAAAGTTGAAAGCGGTATAATATTTTCCTTGATGCATGCTATGCAAAAAAGAGCTAAACTTTTCAAACTTACCGGAGGAGTGCATAGCTGTGCTTTAGCTAACCAACAAGGTTCTATAATGTTATTTAGTGAAGATATAAGTCGTTATAATACCATCGATAAAATTTTAGGAGAGGCCTTTTTAAAGAATATATCCCGAGAGGATAAAATAATTTTAACCTCTTGTCGAATAACTTCCGATATCTTAATAAAAATTGCCATGGGAAGAGTGCCGATTATTATTTCTCGGGCAGCTCCTACAGATCGGGCTGTTGAGTTGGCTCAAAAAATAGGAATAACATTGGTAGGTTTCGTCCGAGGGAAAAGAATGAATATTTATACTCATCCAGAACGAATAGAGGTTTAATTATTAACATAAGGAGTTGCTAAATAGATTATGCCAGAAGAAGAGATAATTATTGCTATTGATCCGGGAACTAAAAAGTGTGGTTATGTAGTGGTGAATTCTGATTTGGGTGTTTTACAAAGAGAAGTTATTTCAACACACGGGATCATAAAGACTATCGAAGGCAGCTTCAATGTTTACAAAATAGATAAAATTATTTTGGGGAATGGTACTAATTATAAAAATATAGAAAAGAGATTGAAAAACCACTTTCCTGAATTAAAGATAATTCTAATCGAGGAAGAATTTAGCACTTTAGAGGCGAGAAAAAAATATTTTGAAGCACATCCGCCCCAAGGCATTTCTAAGCTTATTCCTTTATCCTTAAGAGTGCCCCCTTGTCATTATGATGATTTTGTAGCAGTACTTTTAGCAGAAAAGTATTTTAAAAATAGTCGTTAGCATAGAATATAGCGTATAGCGGGTAGCGTTTAGCGTATAGAAATACAGTGATTAGTAATATATAATGAGTAATGAGTTTATGTTTTAAGTTTATAAAAATAGGTTTTTTAGTTTTTAGCTTATAGTTTTTAGATGTTGGGAAACGGTTTTCAGCTTTCAGTTTTCAGTTGTAAGTATATAACTAAAAATTTAAAGCAAAAAGCGAAAAACTATAATTCAAAACTCAAAACCCTTTTCTGTATTGCGTTAAATTGTTTTATTTCTTATTTTATTTCTATTTTTCGCGAGATACGAGATACTAGATACGAGATACGAAATATGTTTTGCAGATGAGTTAATAATTTTGTAAATTGAAGAACAAGATTATATTATATTTATACGGGGGGAAAAAAATTGACCAAAGTAAAAGTTTTTACCAATATTTTAAAAGCCAATGATAGCATAGCTCAAAAAAACAGAGATATATTTAATAAAAACAAAGTTTATACTATTAATTTAATGAGTTCTCCCGGGTCTGGAAAGACCAGTCTTTTAGAAAGGACTATAGATTCACTGAAGAATGAATTAAAGATTGCAGTTATAGAAGGAGATCTTCAAACTACTAATGATGCTGAGAGGATAGAAAAATATAATATTCCGGTGACTCAAATAAACACTGACGGAGCTTGCCATCTTGATGCTAATATGGTAGATGGTGTATTGGGCAACTATAATTTTAAAGAAACGGACCTTTTTGTTATTGAAAATGTGGGCAATTTAATTTGTCCGGCAGGATTTGATTTAGGGGAAGATGATAGGGTAGTGATGGTGAGCATACCCGAAGGAGACGATAAGCCTATAAAATATCCGGTGATGTTCCGCAAAGCAAGTGTGGTTTTGATAAATAAGACTGATTTATTATCTTATACAAATTTTAATATGGCCAAAATAAAGAAAGATTCTTTAAATATAAATCCTAATTTGAAGATATTTGAAATTTCTTGTAAGACCGGAGAAGGTTTAGATAACTGGTTTGATTGGCTAAGAGAACAGGTGAAAAAAAAGTTAGCCGGTTAGCCAGTTTTCCAGTTGGCCAGTTAATTTAGTTGTTAGTGAATAGTGAATAGTCGTTAGTATATCGTATCACGTATTGCGTATCGAGTATCGCGTGATGCAAATCAGAATTCAGAAATAGGGTCACGGTATATTGTGCCCAAAGTAGGACAGGCGTCTCGCCTGTCTATTAGTTCTGATCTGTTTGTTAAGCTAAAAGTAAAAAACCATAATTATTATTTAAGAATTCAGAAACCAGTAGTCGAAAGTCAGAGAACATACGACCAAAATATACTCTCATAACTTAAAATAATTCTAAATACTGGATTCTGGCTCCTGACTTCTATTTTCTTTGCGAGATACGATTTAGCTTCTGGCTTTTATTTCTTTACGATATACGATATACGATATACGATATACTAAATAATAGCGACTAATTTAAGTTTTTTTAGGAAGTAATTTTTAATGAAGATTAGAAAAAATATAATTATCAAAGGCATTGTCCAGGGGGTCGGGTTCCGACCCTTTATTCATAAATTAGTACAAAATTACAATTTATCAGGTTGGGTCCTTAATTCAAACCAAGGCGTGGAAATGGATATTGAGGGGAAAACGGAAGAATTAAATAATTTTGTCAGTGACATAAAAAAGAAACTTCCCCCTTTAGCCAGGATTGAAAAGATAGAAGTAAATAAACTTCCCTTAATAGGTTATAAAGGATTTTACATTAAGAAGAGCATAGTTAAAGAAGAGGACGGTTTTGTATTAGTCTCCCCGGATATAAGTATATGTAAAGATTGCCTGCAAGAATTATTCGACCCTCATAATCGGCGTTTCCGTTATCCTTTTATAAATTGTACTAATTGTGGTCCCCGTTTTACCATTATAAAAGACATCCCCTATGATCGCGAGAAGACTACTATGAGTATTTTTAAAATGTGCCCACCGTGTCGAAGCGAGTATGAAAACATAGAGGATAGAAGATATCATGCTCAACCAAATGCCTGTGCCGATTGTGGTCCGCGAGTATCTCTTTACCAAAATAAAAAAAGATTAGAGGATATTGATCCCATAGAAGAACCTGTTAAACTTTTAAAAGAGGGGAAAATTGGCGCGATTAAGGATAAAGGAATAAGCTTAGAAATGCCTTGGGGCGGATGTGCTTCAAAATATTTTTTTCTCGCCTCTAAAGTGCTAAATTCTTCCTCGAT
>JABUBK010000347.1_pt1 | contig 11125 bp, 11 predicted proteins | sample 7332671 | NCBI WGS metagenome assembly JABUBK01 (sample SAMN07256342, study PRJNA390944) | subsurface metagenome | isolation source: Methane hydrate marine sediment | place: Pacific Ocean: Eastern North Pacific, ODP site 1244 | collected 2002
ATCACTGGATGTCGCTTGGATGTCAACGGGTTTTTGTGAGTGTTATTGGTGGCGATCTGACCAAGGTAGATGATTTGGTGTCGCTTGGTGATTCTTGAGCATGTGCTGTGTATCTCCTGGCCTGTAGTAACGTCGCGTGCATCATATGCCGCTTCAGGTCATTTTCCCAAATTTCCCAACTCAATCTCATCTTTCGAACACCCAAAACATCACAATCGTACTCGCAGGGAACAACTGAACCATGTCAGCGCTCACTGAGATCACCTCGCCGGCCGAATTTGAATCGCATCTGGCCACACGCTCGCCTTTGACCCTTCTGGTTCTGTACTTCTATACCCCGTGGACGGCGTTCTCCACAGGACTGGGCCCTGAACTCTCCACCCTTGCGGCCAAATACCAGGATAGCAAGTCCCAGACCGTCTCGTTCGTCAGTATCGATGGCAAGAAGCTGGTCGATATTGCGAAGAGATATGGGGTTTCCAAGGCTCCGTGCGTCGTTCTTCTCCAGGACAGTAAGGTTCTTGAGTCGATCAGGGGGTTTGACATAGACAAGATCCGGGTCGCGCTCGAACGATATATCGGTGTCCCTGATGTACCAGCCGAAGCTCTTGAGCAGAAGAAAAATGCAATCAACGCTCGTATTGCCGGGTTGGTTCAGATCCCGGGGGTGATCTTGTTCATGAAGGGTACCCCGGATTCGCCTCGTTGTCGGTTTTAGTCGACGGTTAGTCGGTATTCTGCGGGAACATAACATCGAGTTTGACTCTTTTGATGTCTTGAACGATGAAGATGTGAGGCAGGGGTTGAAGGAGTATGGTGATTGGCCGACGTATCCGCAGTTGTGGGTTGGTGGAAAGTTGCTCGGTGGGTTGGATGTTGTGAGTACTCTTGTTTCATTGAACGTGTGCGAGTATGTTAATGGCTAACTTGTCTGTATAGATTCGTGAGGAGCTGGATGCTGATCCGAAGTTTTTGAGTCAGTCGAGGGAAGTGCTGGTTCAGTAGAGTTGTTGTGGTCGGATTCGATGTAGATTTCTGTTCGGGATGGAGCCATATGCTGGCGAAATATCACAGGTAATGGACTCTAGGCTTTGACGTAGGGCGGTTCACATCATGTCGATTGAATGTTTCCGGTAATCGGAGGACGAAGGGGGAAGTTGATCGTGCTCGAAGATCTCCAACTGTGGTGGAATCCAGATATATCGGATAGTGATACGAGCGGATGACCGGTCGGGACTGATAGCACTTGATGTATAGAGCACAGCCTGAGCGAACGGTTGGTATATCGCGATATCCCATGGAACTCATTTTGGCAGTTGGAAGATAGCAGCAAGTGAGTTGATGGGATACGTTCCTACGTTAGCCACGTTCATGGTCCATGAGAACCCAATGTAATCCGTACGGGTAATACTATACATTTCGACCACGAGTTGGCAAGGCAGAGGCATGTTGTGGTGTGGGTGGTCAAGCTAGCGAGGTTGGTAACCCGCATACCCTTAGGTCGTAGCGATAGATGTTCCGGATGTCGTAACTGCGGAAGTAAGTCCAGCCTAGATAGAGGGCCCTCGATGACCTCGATCCAAAACGACCAAGTAGACCGCTCATGCTGAGCTGTTCTTGATGCTTGATGGTTGAGTGTTGTAATGAAAGAGTTGGCGAGGAACATCCAGGCATCTGAAAGAAGCAACTTTGCCGATATTGGATTGATTCTTGCAGATGTGCACTTTCGAGCTCTTTTCCTTTATTTCAGCTCCTTGGACCTTTCTTTGAACGAACAAAAGCGATCATGTTCCATTGTTCTATCATTTATGACTGCCTCTGATAGTTTTCAAGTGACTCTGGCTTCCCTGTCTTCATATGCAAGACATGTTCGACAGTGAAAAAGAAGATGGCACAAGGCCGAAAGAGCAATCTCAGTGAGCTTAATGTCACTGCCAAAAATCTTGAACTCCATAGAATTGGTCTCGAATGAAAATAGGGAATAGTTGAGTCAAAGACTCCCACGGCACATCGACACCCCATCCGTACCCATGATATCGTGCCACAGCATGAGAATTGGTGTCAAGCAGGATCCGAACAAGCAGTTCCCTAACCTTTCCAAGTGATTGCAGTCTTCTATCCCGCGAGGATGGATGTGCCGAATGTGCTCACAGATCAAGAAGTCAGCGACCTTACCACCAGGCTATGCATGGGTTCATCCATGAACAACTTGGACAAGTGATACCATTACCAGATGCGCGCACCTCAACGAAGTCGGAAATCGCTGTTCAGATCTTGATCATGATCATCTCTGACGTACACTGAATAGTACGGGAGATGATTAATAGGCAGAGCACTTGTCGCGGGTATGGTTGCTGATTCTTTCACCAGATCAAAGACGATTGCTCAGCTTTGAGACCTGTGTCATGGTTTCTTCGTCCTTCCATCAATCTTGCACAACATCTAAGCAAGATGTCTGTTGACAGACACAGCCTTTGACGGGTTTCTTGAGGCTTGTGAAAGATTGATGGCATGTACACTGTCGTCTTGAGAGTTCGAGGCCTGCAAAGTCATTGCGAAGAGGACTGCCTACGCTTTTCACCCTCTTCAACAACCATCGGATGAACCCGAAGTTGTACACCTTTCGCTAGATTGGATATCAGCAAAGAACTTGCCATCATTTCCAACCTGCTTATTCATAATCTCTGAGGGAGCCGATTAGTGCCCGCGTGGTATCACATGTGAATCTTTTCACTCCACAGTCAAGTATCTTTCAACTAAGTCCTGCCCATGACCAATGAATTGTGAGCCCAGTGCCTGATAGGTCTTGTTCTTGGTGGGCTTGTGCCTATATTCCTGATGAGACCCACAACCATGCTGCAACCCTTAGAGATATGATGGACTGTGTTCGGGGGATGGGGAAGGGGAAAGGTGATGATTATGAGGGGAGTGGTGATGAGAAATGCTGATGAAGAGGTGAGTGTGATTGAAAGAATATGATGCGAGTCAGGTGAGATTGGTTCATTCACGTCTCGCCGACAGTCCTGCCGTCACGCGTTTGCTGACCACATGACTTCAAGTGAAGTGAAAGCACTAACATATGATCCGCTTGTTCAGAATTCACTCCCACAATTAGCACAAGCAGTTTCCAGCTTCGTGGCCTAGTGGTTAAGGATTTCAGGTTTACAAATGTGAGTGATAACTTCGGTTTGACACCAGCATAGCGAACCCCGTCCTTTACTTCTATATCTACGAATAACGGCAGCGCCCGTGATTGACTGGAGAAATCCACCGACAGCAGTCATCGAAGTTGCATCTTACTTTCATTCAGGGATTATGTGAACATTAGCTGACACCGAGCGTTGTTTGGGGTTCTAGGTCTCGAGTTCAATGAACTATAAACTTGATTTCTTTTTTTGCTTTTTGTGCCACTGACCAGATTTCGCCATATCACTGCCACTCAAACGCCTCACACGTGAGCGACTCTATCATCGCGACTGACGCCTACATCAAAACTACAGTCAGTATGTCAAACAAGGCCACATCGCCACAGCAGTTTTTATCGCGGCTTCTGGTCGTTGACTCATTTTGCAGAATCTTCCTCCATCCTCACCAAAACATTGCAACCCTGACCCAAACAAGATGTTACCCAAAGCAAAATATGTGTTGGCGAGACGAGACTTGGAACGACAGAACATCCAGCTGCACAAACCAAAGCGTACTCGAGATCTTGAGAGAATCGCCGTGTCACGTCTTTACAGTCTTGATCTACGTAATGGCGAAGAAGACACTGGAGTTTTGTCTCATACTCTCACATTCAGACCCAAACATGCTGGCTCCTATAGGTTGCCTTCCACTGAGGAGTCTGATGACCAAAAACATGAAGTGGTAGTCGATCAAACAGGGTTCAGTTCGGACTCAGTTCGCAAGCAGACACGAAACATCCGTAGCACTGAGACTGATCCAACTCAACACGATACGATTACAGATGACGATGGCGAAGTCAGCTTCAATGGTAAAGTTCTTCCTTTTTGGCGCGAAGCAGAAGCTAACAAGCTTACAGTTATGTGCGCTCCATCTCCGGGAAGTCCTTTGTCTTATGTTCGGCCCATTGTCAAACATCACCAGACCTTGAACAACTATCCAACTTCGTTCCCTACATCCGACCTGAGACATAACCGTTATGCACACGAGATTGATAGCATTGAAGGACAAACTACAACCAAAACTGCCATTCGAAGCTCGAAACCTGTCCGACGAGACTTAAGGACCATTCCGACAGCCACTACGAAGCATACCACTAGACTTGGTCTGAGGTCCGCCCGGAGTCCTGGCTACGTGGTAGTCGCGGGGTACGTTACAAGCTTCAACAGTTTGGTCAAAGATTTGGTGAAGAAGTACACACGTGGTAGACTGGCAGAAGACGAGACACAGAATGATCAAGGTTCCCTTGCTCATCAAGCGATGACTTATCTTATCCTAAGCAACCTCGGTGTATCTGGCATCAGTGAAAACGAGACTCTGATTCATCTCTCGAATGGCATCTACACCTCTCGACTCCACGAATATCTCATGCCTTTACTTGATGCCACAGCAAGCAGAGAACCTTTCGACTCCTGGATCGGCGGTCTCAGCAACGCATAACCGGCTCAGATTGAAGTAAGAATGCAAGTCATGTATTGGTTCATGAGCATTTGTCGAAAGACATTGAAGGATGAGAAGCTGGATTGGCTCTTTGCTGACCGCTTGAAGCGGTTGCTAAGTATAGGCCACGATATCGTGAGAATGCAGGCACGAAACTACAAGGCCACACTACCATATGTCGAGGTTGGTGATGGGTTCGCTCCGCCACCGAGGAAGTAAGAGATGAGAAAGAGGCATGGTTCGGCCACCTATTGCAAATGCAATCTGGTGTACTTTGAAAAGAGCATTGAAGTGATCATGGTAGGATTCAAGATTGGTTGGCATGTTTCATTACCTACACCGCAACTGTGCAGTCTTTGTTGGTTTGAACTCGCGACAGGTCAACTTGTGGGTCGTATACCTTAGGTCTGACTTGGGGCAAGAATAAGCTGGAACTGAATCTGAACTCAGCTTGAGCTGTCTGTGTTTCGTTGTGTGGAGGAGATGTGCCTCAACACAATGAGAGAGGACTATAGACGTTGACTTGACATGCAGATACTACCTGTGTACCTAGGTAGATACCAAGCCCGAATCTGCGACCCCTGAAGGCTGCAAGTCCCAAAGGAGGAAGGCGCGACATCGGGTGGTTTCAACTTGGCAAATTATGCCCCCTCCTCCGGTTTCATTTATCTTCCTGTCCTTTGGATACACTTGATTGCTCTTGTACTACTGTGCTTACCTGGCTCTTTGAGCTTACGACTGAGCGGAAATCAGATGAACTCTTAGAGTGATGGCTGGATGCACACCTTGCTGCAATTTTTTATGTGATATCTGGACGGTTGGCAGTTCCGGTCTCAATCCGCATCACTGCATGCGAGCTTACCGCCATTTCAGGCCTGGTTCAAATCCAGCACAAACATCATAAACACCAAGAACTTTCGGGGAATGATGATTTGATCTTAATATCCTCCATCCTCTGCAGCAACCATAGTTCACGAATTCTTCAGTAGCAACCAACACCACGATGTCATCTGTGCAAAAGATATGTGCTATGTGCAACAAGACCGAAGCAGAACTGAGCGGCAATCTCAAACACTGTGCTAGGTGTAAACAGGCATTTTACTGTTCACGAGATTGTCAAACAGCAGATTGGAAATCCCACAAGACAGCTTGCGTGGTAAAATTCGACGAGTCCACGCCGGTAACTACAACGCCTTACCCTGTACCATCCACAACTACTCTGATTCTTGCCGTCGACGACATGAATTTCGTTCGACCTCTTGCTGAGACCATTATACGAAAGATCGAGCAGAAGTCGAGAGTCCTATATGCGGATACACCAGAAAGTGCTCTGGACCTGATTGGTGGCGGCACCGGCGTCACAGCCATCTTTGTCATCGACGCTTCTCCGACCATGCAGAAGTACAAGAAGGTTTCCAACAAAATCTTTCAGTTCGTACAGGGTGGTGGCACCTTGATCCTGGCGGCACTTTCAGCTCCTTCGTTCAACCTCTCAAATTACATGCATACTTTGACAAAGTCTGGGGTCTCCCATGGAAGAACGGCTCGTATTATCGCACGACTTTTTTCCTGAATCCAAACGCCGAGATCGCATCACGCAGTTCCTTGGAGCCGTCATACAGTCAGAAGGCTCTGAATCTCGCCAATGTGGAAAATGGATCGGCGTGGTATCGACCTAGCGAAACTTCGGCTACAGAATCCCATGTCTTCCCCTCCGCACCCGTTGAAGATCTCACAGAGACTCCTGTCGCGTTCGTGAAAAGAGGGCACGGTTGGTTAGGCTACCTTGGTGATGTGAACTCAGAAGAAGGTACTCACAAGGTTGTCCTGAGTATGCTGGGTTTGCTCTAGAAGCTGGATGGAATTTGATCATGCGATGCTGAGAGAAGACCTTGAAGAAACAAAGAGTAGGGGACAGAGTGGGACTACAACGCAGTGATGGGGGCGGCAGGCGAGAGGATGTACTGACGGCGAATGGGTGCTTGGACAGGTTTTGACATGATCTATCAAGTGTGGTTGCATGTGACGGAGTTCTCTGGGGGATGAAATGAGAACGAGGTCGTTCTTGGTGCAGCAGGTTCGATGGCGGAACGGTGCCGGCTAAGGGCTAGGTCGTTTTATTCAGGGATTACAAAAGTTGAATGATGTGCATTTTTTCTACTTATTCGTCAAAGGAATTCTATCAAGATGACTTTTCATGAGCCAGATCCTTTCCATCGACCTTTTCCTTTCCCTTCAACGCAGAAAAGGCCCCAAAGGACGGGGGACACAACTCTTCGGTTGGGTGTTGGCAGATGACTAAGCGAGGCTCCACCTGATTGAGGCGACCTGGAATCTTGCCAAGTCCCTCATGCACGTTTCGTTTCCCCTTGTCCTCACTGTCTTGTCACCATTACTGTGTAGACCTTTTCCTGGGGCCACCTTTCAATGCTTCTATTAGTGCTTCGCAGTCCACCTACCATCATGCACAAGTCCAAGGGGTCACCGCTGGACGATTCGCCTATATTCAAGAGACCAATGTTCAGCGCGACCGATTAATCGGCCAGATCATCCATATCATGTGTTTCCGGTGCGATAGGGTTGCTTGCAAACTGTTATAACCTGTACACGATTGTGGTCCCATCTTGGTCTTTGTAGCGACGGTTCGCCGAACTCTGTGTTCGATATTTAAGGTCGTCACAATCGAGAGGTGGCTGGCCATCGTGATAGGGACGTCCGTCAGTCTTCCCTCTATGATCCATCGATTTGTATCGAGCAAGGTCTGCAGCTGAACGCCTTCGTGGTTGCTGCTCACTTACCAAAATGCAAAATATGGCAGGAGCGGTATAGCTGCCCTCAAAACCTTATCACAGCCACCTGACTTCCGCCTGTCTCTCGGTTTGCACACTCCGATGAAGTTGATCGCATCGATATCAACCGACTTCCCAGCGACCTGAAGCGAGTCGGACACTGGCGAACAGGATCCCAATGTCGTTCAGCCAGGGTTTCTTGCACAATTGCTGATCGAGTGATATCCACAAGTCTTCACACTGTTGCTGGCAAAGTCCTCGTCACCGGACACGGCTCTCGAGTGCCCACCTTCTGACCTTCTACAATTGCTATTCTGGACAAAATCAGCTTGTTGACCAGCGATGATCACCGTTGGGCGTTGCGATGGAGGAGCGGGAATTGATGGGACGAGTTCCATCGATCTGTGTTATCTCTTACTTTCTCTCGAGCGAGGTAAGCTCTGGTCAGACGGTAGTTTGCCGTGGAAAACGATGAACCAGAAGCTCATTTTCTCACCCAACTTATTGTCGTGATAGCTTCCCGTCAAGCTGGTATTGACCCGTCAGCACATATATGGGCGAGCGACTGTGAACGGTGTCCTCAAAGGTAGAATGATCACATTGCAGAATGGCCATCAAATGTTCGCATTCACGAAGCAATAATGTCTCTTCTACTACCAGCAATTTCAAGTTATGCTAGTTAATTCGAAGCTGAGCTAGGAATTATCTTCAGAAGGTCGGGTAAAGATATCCGAGCCAAGTCGCCTGACCCCAGACTCGGCGAGCGGGGTAAACTTTCCCCATCCAACAATCCTGTCATCTTTGAACTTTCCGACCTCATTACTGTCAAGCATCGATATCGCCGGCAACATGGTGTAATCGAGACTATGCGCGCACGGACTGGATGGTGAGAAACCTAATTCCATGAGTTTTCCGACCTCTTCTGACTTGTGCATCATAGTCAGGCTTGCCGGGAGAGACATATCAAATGTACACTCCATCTTCTAACCCGACCTACACTTTACCTGTCGGAATATCATGGATCTATGTACTGATTCATTCATATTACAGGTATACGAGAAAATCAAGAAGACAAATGCCAAAAATGTGTTGAAAATGACCGAGCCTGTTTCCAAACAGCGAGACATCGCTTTCGACCCGTGACTTCAGTCAACCTCAAGACAGATGACGACAGGACTATCAAGCAAAACTTGACTTACGATGCCTCGCAAAGATGGGTCGATATTCCTCGTCAAGGTAAGATTTCGATCAGATATTGAATCGATGCTGATGCCTGTCAGTCGAATTCGTGGGCGGAAATCGCATCGCAATTCCTGCTGATACTCAATCTCTGCCCGACATAACGAGGGCTGATTCTGCTCGTGACTCTGATCCCATTCCTGGTCCCGAGATCGACGACCAAATTATCACGACAGAAGATTTTGCTACCAGTGCAGAGCTAGAGAGATTAGATTCTGCTCAAAGTCTTGGCTGGTCTCCAGTTGCTGGAACACAGACTGTCTTACGCACAACCACAACAAACGCCAAAAGAGCGCATCATTCGCCTGACCTCCCCCCACAGATGATTGAGTCTCCCTCGCGAGTCAGTGATAGAAGTCGAAGTCATATTTTCAGTCCGCCGAACCTCCTGAGTCCGACATCTCCACCCCTGCTATCAAACCCATCCTGGCCATTCACTTCAGGACGAGAAGCTAGATTCGTTGCACACTATATCAAAGAATTATCGCCATGGGTACGTATAGACCAATTTTCTGGGCAAGACTGCACTAACATGACCGAGATTGACACGTGTGATCACCTTCAACACTTTGGCAAAGAAGTACCTCGTCGTGTACCATACTATCCCATCATCGCCAACGCAATATACGCATTAAGTGCACGTCACATCTGTCTACTCACCAACACCGAAGATAGCGAGTCACCTCACTACGCTGCAAGATGTGTGCAGCTTCTGATCAAGAGCATGGATGACCCATTTGCCCATTGGGATGAGAACCTTCTTGCAGCAGTGGTCATTATGCGACTCCACGAGGAGATGTCGGAAGGTAAGTTGACAAAAGGTGGATCGGATTCGAAAGCTGACCAGCCTAGATGATGACTTACGATGTCATCTCTTCGGTACACGCAAGATACTCGACTCGATCAGCGCATTCGCCGCAGATGGTGGACTTCGAGAATCAGCGAGCTGGGTATCGCTCCGTCAACATATCTACATATGCTTGACTGCGCAACAGCCTCTCGAAATCAAACTTCAAAGCTTTCGTCACTCAGCAGTATTCACTGAGACTAGCAATACCAACGAGGATTGGGCAAATAGGATGGTCTTCTTATTTGCCTCGATCTTGGATTACGCTTTTGCCCCGCCAGATCGTAGTGAAGATCAGATTCCTCGACCTGAAAGATGGCATGAATTGCGCAACGAGGTCGAGAAATGGCACAATGCGAAACCGTGGTATTTTTCGCCGTTGTGGGAAGATATGAATCCTGGCGCGAATGTGGTGTCAACACCTGCATCAGTACCAGCGGTATCAACAACACCACAAGATCCACCACCGTTCATCTCGACATACACATCTACGGTATCCTCATATCCACTAAAACCCTGGCCGGAACTCTTGTTCTCATACCGCTCTCAGGTGATGGGAATGCAGTACTACCACCTCGCACGTGTCGTCCTGGCCATCTACGACCCCGAATTGACCCGTCTCGGATTCGGATCTCATCGAGCTCGAAAGAACTCGGAAAGAACGGTCCTTGATGGATTGCGAAACATCGTCGGTCTTGCGTCAACTAATGAAGATTTCTTGAATTGCTTCTTCGAAGCCTGCCATATACTGCGGGCGTGTGGTGGGTATCTGAGAGATGAGGCCGAACAAAATGCTGCGGTTGTGTTTTTGGAGAGAGCGGAACAGAGGATGGGATGGCGTACTGGGAAGACTATTCAGGAGTTGAGGAGTACTTGGGCTAATGTATGAAAAAGTTGGCAGGACGCTCAACGGCTCTACTCGGTCCATAGCCACATCTTCGAGCCATTCACTCGACTGCCACATATGGCATAGACTGATTGGAAAGCCGCCTCCAAAGTCCCGGCCCCTCTCCGAAACTGCCGTGGCTTGGCATGATCAGCGTTGTAACCTCGTGTTCGTGTCCACTGATCGACATGAAGCATTAGAAGCTTCTCCGCAAGTATTCTTGTACCACTCTAACGATGTCTGAGCTCTGACGTGACTGTCGTACCTATAGATGCGCTCTGAGTGTGGTTGTCTATCATCATAGTCATCGATGAACACCTCCGACACTGCGTACACAGAATGACGACAGAGCTATTGGTGATGTGCTCCTTGAACGCGGAGAAGCTCCTTGTAGTTCGGCTATGTACCTCGCCTACAGACTGGTCTAAATCGTACACGTACCACGTCATAGAGTTCATTACCATTGTACCTCGATAGATCTAGAGGAGCACATCCAGCTTTTGTTCCTTTCCAGCTCTTGAACCTTCGTGCTCAACGTTTTGACTTCCCTCCCTTCTTCTTGACCTAATAGTACCTCCTCACCGTCCACCCTCTGATACCAACCAACCATGTCAATAATCAACGTTGACCTCCTCTCCTTCGCAACCAATCCCCCCTACCTCAGCACCCTCTCCATCACCAACACCACAACCCCCTCCATCTCCCTCCTAGCCTACGACCCCAGTTTCACCGAATCCGTAA